>Ga0302319_10000467_pt1 | contig 90882 bp, 89 predicted proteins | sample Bog_T0_2_FD_203319 | JGI IMG/M metagenome (GOLD analysis project Ga0302319, IMG submission 203319) | Peat permafrost microbial communities from Stordalen Mire near Abisko, Sweden - Bog_T0_2 | ecosystem: Environmental > Terrestrial > Soil > Wetlands > Peat | place: Sweden: Abisko, Stordalen Mire... | reverse complement strand
CTTCTGTCCTCAACATGCTCTATGGTGTTGTCGAGCAGGAAGTCGTTTCCGCTGCTGAGGCTATGCCCGAAGACAAGTATTCCTTCGCGCCCACCAATGGCGAGTTTAAAGGCGTACGCACTTTCGCTGAACAGGTGAAACACATCGGCTTCGCCAATCACCTTTATTTTGGCCCGCTCATGGGCGAGACGATCGACGCTAACTCCATCGAAGAGAATGCCAACGGCCCCGCGGCGCTGAAAACCAAGGCCGAAATTGTCCAGTATCTGAAAGATTCCTTCGCGCTCGGCCATCGGGCCATATCCGGGATCACCTCCGAGAACGAGGTCACGCCGCTACCCAGGCCCGTATCCCCATTCCTCTCAACGCGTCTCGCAATCGCCATTATCGGCGCCTTCCATCCGAAGGATCACTACGGTCAGATGGTCGAGTACCTGCGGATGAACGGTATCGTCCCGCCCGCAAGCCGCCCGCGGCCACAACAACAGTCCTCGCAACCCAAACCTCAAAAATGAAGGCAGGTTTGCAGCAGGGCGGGTGGCCCACCCTTTGCGCTTTTCGAAGGGTGGGAGTCTCGAATGCCCGCAGCGTAGGTGTTTTTGGGCGCGCAGCTTGCGTCTCGGCGTAAAATGTAATCATGACGCAAGAAGTTTCCGAGATTCTAAAAAAGGCGCTAGCTCTTCCTCCCGAAGCGCGCGCCGCCATTGCCGGATCGCTCCTCGAAAGCCTCAACGACGCTCCGGTCGACGAAGGCGTCGAAGCTGCATGGTCCGAAGAGATCAAGCGCCGTATTGAAGAGATTGATTCGGGCAAGGTTCAGATGATTCCGTACGAGGAAGTGCGGCGACGGCTTGCGGCCCGGGTGTCCGATGCCTCCCGCTAAGCCGTAGTGGGGAGTCCCCTGGCGGACAGAGACATGCTGGGCGGGAGATCCTTCGCTCCGCCTGAAAAGCGGCTCCGCTCAGGATGACGCCAATATTATGAGGGAATTCAAGTCATCCTCGGTTGTCAATCATTGACAATCCTTGCTAGGAGGGCTATTCCTGTCCCATGCCCATCAACGTCAACCTCACTCCCGAACTGGAAGGCCTGATCCGCCAGAAGGTTTCCTCAGGACGTTACAACTCCGCCAGCGAGGTGGTGCGTGAGGCCTTGCGTCTGATGGAAGCGGAAGATCAGTTGCGCGCTGCGAAGCTGGCGCAGTTGCGGCATGACATTCAAGAGGGCCTGCAGAGCGGTCCGGCGCGTGCCTGGAATGTGGCCGAGATGAAGCGCGAGGGACGCAAACGGCTCACAGCACGCACAGCCTCCAGCCGCAAGTGAGATGCTCGGGGTGGTCAGCGGATGGCCTAGGTCTGGAACCGCAATCCCATGTCTCGCAAAAGCGGCGAGACCCTTCGACAGGCTCAGGGCAGGCTATGGGGCACCCCATTTTTCTTTGGCTATCGGTCGAAACCTTTTGATCATGCTGCTGGTGGGCGGATTGTCATTACCAGGATATCTGTGTCGTTGATTTTCACTGGGACTATCTCGCCTGAGGAGTACCAGCGGAAACTGGTCCAGGGCCATTGTTCTGGGGACGCTACTAGTCCTCGCGCTACTGGGTTGCGATGGATGTAGCGGAGCTTTTCGATTCTTTTCTTCTCGGTCCAGACGTTGAAATCGTAGAAGCGGGGCATCCAGAAAGGGGTCGACTTCTTTGCACGGCGTGGCGAGACCCTTAGACCGTCGTAGTCCCATGTCTCGCAAATACGGCGAGACATGGGGCACCCCACTTTTAATGTTCTGCAGTCTCCCGAAGATTGTTTCTTTGCTGCTTCAACGATGTATAACCCTCGGCGCTTGAAATTTGTAGACTCCGGGCTAGGCCTAGCTTCAGCGCCTGCATCGCGGTTGAGAGACTTGCCCACTGTGGTTCGCTCACTAGCAAGTGAACATGCTCAGGCATGACTACATATCCCTCGACTACGAGCCTGTATCGGCGGCGGACTCGTTCGAGGATTTTCAGGAATAGGTCGCAGCGGGCGGGCTCGCTGAATAGTGGCCGTCTTTGGTAGCAGCTGAAGGTTAGGGAGTGTAGGCCGTGTCCTCCGTAGAAGCGACGTAGGGTTTCGGTCATTTACAGACATTAGGGAAAGCAGGTTGGGGTTGTCTGTGACATCTGAACATCCGGGTAGGTTCGGGAGCGCGAATACAAAAATGCGGAAATATGTGCTTGACAATGCAGTACGAATGCAGTATGTTTGCAGTCATGGAGGTGGTTCCATGCCCCGTTATACGATTGACTACGACAACACTTTCGACAAAACTCTGACCGATCTGATGAAAGACACCGGTGCCACGACCAAGGCGGACGTCATCCGGCGCGCGGTTGCTGCGTACAAGTACTTTAAGAGCCAAGGTTCCGACGCCAAAATATCTGTTACGAAGGACGGTAAAGTTGTAAATGACGTGGTGCTGCCCTGAGGACGGGCGTGCTCAACTCGCCTTGTCCTCCGCTTTGCCCTCGGACTGGCTACGTGCGCCGAAGATGTATCCAAGAATGCTCGTGAAGATCGGCAATAGGGCCTTCACAACGACGGCGTCAAACATATCCCTGCCTGATTGAACGGCTTGGTCCTGCAGCGCTTTGTAGTTCTCGATAAACGCCTTGGCCTGCTCCGCAGTCGCTGAAGCGGGAATATTAGGGCAGGAGGTGCACCAACTCATCCATATCCACCGGCAAACAATCAACAGCGTCACCGCAGCACCGAGCGCCCCCACCCATTTGGCGAGTTTCATTCCTGCCCTCTGCGTGAAAGTTCCTTCTGTCGCCTCGCCCGCTTCGCTCAGGATGACAGCGGCGGGCGGTGGCAGTTCCTGGGTCAAATCAATTGTAGGAACATCAGGCGTATCGCCGGAAGGATTTGACCCGGACGGGGCATCCTTTTTTTCGTCTGGCATCAGCAAGTACCTCCGCTTTCTTGGGGAAGCGCGGTACGAACACATAATGCACGAATGCTCAGTAGGTTTCAAGCTAGGCGGGAAAGCCGAGATAGGCGGGAGCTCCCTGCACCGGAGCTGCTGCTTGAATTGTCAATCATTGACAATCCTTGCCACGAATGCTATTTCTGTCCCATGCCCATCAACGTCAACCTCACTCCCGAACTGGAAGGCCTGATTCGCCAGAAGGTCTCCTCGGGCCGCTACAACTCCGCCAGCGAGGTGGTGCGTGAGGCTCTGCGTTTGATGGAAGCAGAAGATCTGCTTCGCGCCGCGAAGCTTGCGCAGTTACGGCATGACATTCAAGAAGGACTGCAGAGCGGGCGGGCGCGTCCCTGGAATGTCGCCGAGATGAGCCTGCGCCGCTGTTTCGACTCTATACTTATAGTATATCAAGCCGCATAGGGTAAACCCGCCACATTAGCCAACTTTATTTCTCCCCTCGGATCAACAACTTGATTCGAAAACCTCGCTTTTAGCCTTTGCGGTCTGCGCCTTTTGTTTGGGGGAGGCAGACATGACGGAACAAGAAAAAGTCTTTACCACAGGGGGCACGGGGTCGCACAGGGTAATTCAACGCGACGGGTGGCGCTTGAGCTCGGGCTAGCCGTGGGAATCCGTGAAACTCGGCTGTGAGGCGGAAAAATGCGGATTTTGCGGCCTGTGGAAAATGTTGTCAAGGGGGTGGAGGGTGGGTTTTGGAATCAAGTTGTTGATTCCATGGGGCAAATATTTTAGCTAAAATGACACAGTTGCCATATGCCGTATGATATAATTGTATTATAGAGTCGTAACAGCGGCGCAGGCCTTCCGGTCTGCGCTTTTTGTTTTTCTAAAGGAGATATGGCGCGGACGGTGATTCGGAGACTTACTTCCGAAGACCGGGGCCGCGCCTTTTTTTATGCCTCGAAAACCGAATTCTGACGGACGGCGGGAGTTTCCCTGGTTACAGAAGCTGGATGCGCCTCCGCGTAAGCCGCTGGGTGAGGCTGTGGAGGCTGCGTTTCTGGCTCGGGCGACTATGCTGGGCATTCCTGTGTTGAAGCCTTGGGGAGACAGCCGTCCTTATGACTTTGCGGTGGAGGGTTGGCGGCTGTGGAAGGTGCAGGTGAAGTGCGCCACCAGCTTTCGCGGGACTCGATGCGAGTCTCGGGCCGGCGGCAGCGGGGGACTCTATACACTGGATGACATTGATTTTCTGGCGGCGTATGTGGTCCGGGAGAATTTGTGGTACATCGTTCCGGCGGATGCGTTTGTTCCGCGGGTGACGGTTCACTTTAACTACGGGCCGAAGAGCCAGGGAATGTTTGAAATTTATCGCGAGAGCTGGTGCTTGCTGACTTGCCGGCCGAAGGCGCGTGGCACGGGGGATATTCCGAAGCGATGCCGGTGCGAGGAGATGCCGGTGCGGTGCGTGGTGTGTCCGAAGAGGTGAGCGGCGCGATTTGCTCGGCGCAGGTTCCCATGTCTCGCAAAAGCGCCGAGAAGTGGGGCAGCCCAGTTTTCGCGGTAGCCGGCGCTTACTTCGCCGGCAGAAACTCAATCTTCACGTCGTGGATGGCAGGCTTGAAGTCAAAATCCGCAGTTACAAAAACGCGGCCGGGGCCGTCCGCGGCGAGTTCCACTCCAAAAGCATCGACGTAGGGAATCTGGCGTTTCAGTTTGATCAGCGCCGCGCGAACAGCCCGGTCGGCACTTGCCGGGACGAATTCGAATCCAAACGCTTCAAGTCGCGAGAGCACTAATTCCATGGCCGGCGCGCCCCGCCGCTTGCAAATCTGACCGGCGATCTCGCCCCAGTGCAGAGAGCAGATAACCGCTTCACATCTCCCCGCCATGTGATCCTTTATGATCTCAGCCACGCGGCCGGACCCCACCCCGCCATCCAAATAGCGAAGGATGGCGCTGGAGTCCAGCACATACTTCACCATCGATCTTTCTCACGACGCCGCTCGCGCAGCAGGGCTTTGGAAAGCGAGGTCCCGCCAGCGAGCATTCCGCGCGTCCGGTCCACCAGATCTTCCGACACCGGCTCCAGAACAATGCGCGATCCTTCTTGCGTAACTGCGATGCGAGTCCCAGGCTTGATGCCCAGCGACTCCCGTATCTCCGAAGGGATCACAAATTGCCCTTTTGTGCTTACTGACGTGATCTGTCGAATCATGCTTACATTATACTCCATGTAAGACGGCGAGCGATTCGCTAACCTTTAAGCGCCCACGACCCTGGCGGTGTGCGTTGCATCACAGACAGGAAAGGCAGGCGCGCGAAGAATCATAGTTAGCACTCGGATTACCGAATCGTGGGGTCTGAACCATCGGTCCGCAGCAGGCATGCGACGGTTCCCGACGCGCAGTGGAGGTTTCTATGCTTCCCGCAAAAACCAGTCCCATTCGAAGCTCGCTTCCCATGTTGGACGATTGGTTCAATTACGTTTTCACTTACCTACCGACGACGAACTGGCAGCACTCCTTCAGCCCCACCATCAATTTCGGCGGCAATGTGCAGGACGCTCCTGAGGAGCAGCATGTGGTCGATCAAGCCGGCAGTTATGGTTACCAGCTGAATCGAATTATCGACCTGCTGAAAGTCGCGGTTGACGACGGCACGCTCAAGGGGAAAAACGAGCGCGAGAAGCAGGTGATCGCCAAGTTTCTGACGCTGGCAAAGAACGCAGACCAGGCGGCAAAAGAATTCAAAGGCGAGGCCACGCAAGTGAGCGTGCACAAATTGATCGAGGATATGCGCCGGCTGCAGCACTCCGACCGCAAACTCTACGAGTCGCTGGTCGATGAACTTCGTGGAGCGTTTTCGAAGTAGGGGAGGGAACTGTCCTGCGTGAGTGCAGGTCGTGGCGTCGGACGAGAGTTCCAACGGCTAGAAGCCGCGCCCTTTCAAAGCTGAGCAGTGGAATCCCATGTCTCGCAAAATCGGCGAGACATGGGGCAACCCATTTTTCTTGGTCGCTAACTTCATTCCAATCTACGGCTCGACCTTATACAGCGCGGTCATTCCCGTCAGCATGTGTTCGTCGACGTGACAGTGATACATCCAAGTACCAGGGTTGTCGGGAACCATATCGACTGTTTCCATTTGAGCGGGACCGATCAGGATCACATCGGTGCGGTGGCCTTCGTGCAGCACCACATTGCCATGCCAGTGCGGCGTGTGGATGTTGCCGAACTCCCCGATCGTCAGAACGTACCAGCGCACGCGCTCGCCCTTTTTCATGGTCATGACCGGCATGTTGGCAAACATCAGTCCGTTGATCGTTGACCTGAAATTCACGCCCGAGAAGCCGGAACCGAACGCGAAGAAGTTGCCGGCATCGTCGCTCACTGACGTTTCCAGTTTGTTCACGCCCTTCGGGTCCGACGTGTATGTATCGATGTTGCGCTGCAGGTACCAGCTTGTGTTTTCGTCGACGATCATAAAGAGCGTCACGAATTCGCGATCCACATCTTTGGGACGACCATCGGGTCCGGCCGTGCCTTTGCGGCTTACGATGATGGTGCCGACCAGCCCACTCTCAACGTCGCGAAGTTCATCCGCGTGCGAGTGATAGAGCCAAACCACAGAACTGGGGTCGTTCGGTCCGGGGCCGGCGCGCTCCGGCACCTCCCAAACATAGACGTGCGTCTTGCCCGGCGGCACGCCCATCTTGTTGTCGGAGGATTCGCCATCGTCATAGCCCGCGCCCTCGGAATGCTTCGCGTAAAAAACGCCGTGAGGATGCATGCTGAACGGATGCGAGCCATTGTTCTTGAAGGTCACGCGGATGGTATCTCCAACTTCAGCGCGCAGCACTGGACCCAACATGCCGAGATGCTCCACTCAGGAGCGCGGGGTTTGAGGTGAGTGAAGGTGTCGTCTGTGTATTCGCGGTAAATGGCTTTCCGATAAATGCTGCCGATGCGGTGCGGCCCCGCTTCAGTGAAAAGCTTGGCAGCGGCCGAGTAAGGCGTGCCCATCATGCGGTCCATGCCGAGGGGAGTGTAGTTCCAATCAACCTCGTCGGCTGCGACATAGTAGTTGTGCACCGTGCCCGCCGCGGCAGCGTGGGCCAATGCGAAGACTGCCGCGGATAGCAAACAAACTCTGACGAAGTGCAACGTGCGCATTCATGATTTCCTCGTGAGCGGGTTTTTGGGGAATTGAAGACAGCAGGGATTGTAGGGTATTAGTGGCTGCGCGGTATAGTTCAGAGGGTTGAGGGACAGAGGGTTGAAGGATATGAGGCCCGGGAATGATTCGCTCTCAAATGATCCGCTCTCAGCGGTGGCGCAAAAAATAAACAATCGCGGCCACGATCAACGCCAACAGCAGTAGGCGCAGGATTGGCCAAACCTTGTTGCTCTCCGGCGTGAGTCCCTCAGCGACCGAGTCCGCCTTGTGCGAGGTAAGCGAAAATCTGACATTCCGCTTCACAACCACCTTCATCTCACCGGAATCGGCAGCGGCCAGCGCTTTCGCCAATTCAGGCGTTAGCCGTGGGCCGAGCGCATTCAGCACTTTTTCCGCCAGCTTGCCTTCGAGCTCACCGTGAGTCGCTCCAATGATTGGCAACTCTTTGCCATCAGTCGAGTGAAGAATGAATCCGCCGTCGGGCGCGTGCTCAACATGGAAGGCAAAGTTGACTTCTTTATTTTCAAGCGGAACTTTCAGGCCGGGGAATTCGGTCCCGAGGGCAACCGCGATGCTGGACTGGATCTTCTGCTGCAACTCCCCGCGCGTCGCAGCTTCAATTCCTGGCACGCCGGGATCGCTACCATGAGCGATGAATCCCCCTTCCGGCTTGGGCTCGATCCGATAAGTGAAATGCGAGATGAGGCGCTTAAGTTCCACGTCTAGAAGAATTGTAACGCGGCTTGCTCGCCGAACAACCGCAAACTGAAGAGGCGAGCCTGAGCCGACACCTGCTCTATCGATCAGCCTTCGAATCGAGTCTCAGTAAACTCTAGCCCGGCAGCTTGCGTGCTCAGCGTAAAATGTAGTCATGACTACGGAAGTTTCCGAGATTTTGAAAAAGGCGCTGGCGCTTCCTCCCGAAGCTCGCGCCGCTATTGCGGGATCGCTGCTCGAAAGCCTCAATGACGCTCCGGCCGACGAAAGCGTCGAAGCCGCATGGTCCGAGGAGATCAAGCGCCGCATCGAAGAGATTGATTCCGGCAAGGTTCAGATGATTCCATACGACGAAGTGCGGCGCCGCCTTGCAGCCCGGCTGTCCGATGCACCCCGCTAAGCCATATCAGTTCCACCCGGAAGCATGGCAGGAATTCGAAACGGCCGACCGCTGGTATCGCGAGCAGAGTCCAGATACGAGCATCAGGTTTGTGGCTGCCATCTACGATGCGCTCGAAGACATCGCACGCTGGCCACAAACATGGCCCGCTTCGTTAAGCGGCACGAGAAGATTCGTTCTGCAAAGTTTTCCATACTCAGTTATCTATCGAGAGAAAGAGTCGGCAGTCCAAATTCTCGCAATTGCTCACGGCCACCGTCGGCCCGGGTACTGGGAGGATCGCCTCTAGTCCGAACAGAAACGCCTCAGTTAAAATGCAGCAGGCGCGATCATGCCCATCAGCGTCACCGTTGAAACCGTCCCTGCACGAACGCTGGCAGCCGTGCGCCGCAAGGTTCGTATCGATCAGATTGGCACAGCCTGGCGGCCGGCTCTCGATCGAGTGTGGAAATTTCTGTCGCAGCACTCTGAGCTTCGCGGCGATGGAAACATCTTCCTCTATCATCATCCCGCAAACCGCAACGACGCGATGGATGTCGATTTCGGCGTGCAGGTCGCGCGGCCGTTCCCGCAAGAAGGAGAAGTTTCCTCGACCGAAACGCCTGCCGGAAAAGTTGCAACCGCGCTGCACATCGGCCCATATGAACGGCTAGGCGAAACCCATGGAGCCATCCACGCCTGGGCGGCGGCCAACAAAATAAAGTTTGGGGGCAAATCGTGGGAGATCTATGGCGACTGGGCCGACGATCCTACGAAACTTCAAACCCGCGTCGAATATCTGCTCGGCTGAGTGCCTGTCTACTCTTTCCCCTCATAAGCCCGCCTCAACTCCTCCACGTCGATCTTGATCATCTTCATCATGGCCTTCATCACCCTCTGCGACTTCTGCGGATCTTTGTCGCCCAGCATCTCTCCCAGCGCCTTGGGGATGATCTGCCACGTCACTCCAAATTTATCTTTCAGCCAGCCGCACTGCATTACCTCTCCGCCAGCTGAAAGCTTTTCCCACAGCTCATCCACCTCTTGCTGATTTTCGCAATTCACAAAAAACGAAATCGCCGGCGTGAACTTGAACATAGGACCGCCGTTCAGCACCATGAATTCCTGGCCCTCGATGGAGAACGTTCCCGTCATCACCGACCCCTTCGGACCGGGCCCAGCGTCTCCATACCGCCGCACCTGCCCGATCTTGGAATTCTTGAAAGCTGAGGTATAAAAATTCATCGCCTCTTCGGCATTACCGTCGAACCACAAAAATGGCGTGATCTTCTGCATACGTGTATATTTCATAACTGATTCAGAGCGAGCCCACTTCCATCAATTCAAGCATCGCCGATACTTCATTTAGAATCAAACCGAGTCGAAGCTGCAGTCAGACGCTGGCCAACGACGAACGACCAACGACCTTATCAAAATGACCATCGGAGTCCTAGCTCTGCAAGGCGATTTCGACGCGCACCGCCGCCGGCTCGAAGAGCTGAGTGCGAAAGTTGTGCTCATAAAAAAGCCCGAGCAACTCGACGAAATCGACGGCCTCGTAATCCCCGGCGGCGAGTCCGGCACGTTCCTGAAATTGCTGGGCGAAGAAGGATTCGAAAAGCTCAAGCAATTCGTCCGCCTCAAACCAACCTTCGGCACCTGCGCCGGCGCAATCTTACTAGCCACCGAAGTTGAAAACCCCAAGCAGGCCGGTCTCGGCGCCATCGACATCCGCATCCGCCGCAACGCCTACGGACGCCAGCTCGACAGCTCCATCCGCGAAGGCCAGCTCCTGCAAAGCTCTCTCAACGCCGATCCCGGCTCACCGCTCGAGATGGTCTTTATTCGAGCCCCGAAGATCGAGCAGCTCGGCGCGCAGGTCGAAGTAATCGCCACCGAAGGCAAAGACAAACTTCCAGTCGCAGTCCGGCAGGGAAGTGCGATGGCCGCCACCTTCCACCCCGAACTCTCCGAAGACACCCGCATCCACCAGGCCTTCCTGGATTTGTGCCGAACTTAGGCTCGCGCGGGCTCTCGCTCTTCGCCTTCGTTCAGTTACAGCATTCTCCCAATTCGGGAATCGAACCGGATGGGCCTATCTTCACTTGCTCGAACCGCGGGATGGAGCTAAACTCCATTCGCGGGCTTGTGGAGTTCGTCTCAGATAGTTCTGGCGGGGGCAGCGCCCCACTAGCAGACAAATTCTAACCCGCTTTGTGCGACGCCGTTGACCGGCAGTTGATCTTGCCGTTGCAGTGGCTCTTGATGTTGCAGTTGCTCGTGTGGGTCGGACACTCCTGTCCGACGCCGTTGACCTTGCAGTTGATCTTGCCGTTGACCTTGCGGCTGTTGCCGTTGCCGTGTGCCCTGCAATCTCCCAGCACACTGTCATCCTGAGCCAGCGGAGTTCCTCGCTGAAGGCGGGGAACTCCCAACGAAGAGCCTGCCGAAGGGACCTCTGCCAATGTCCGCCCACCCTAAAAACCTGTCAAGCCCCGAAACAAGCTTTTCTCCACTAACTCCCTGATTCAACAGGACAAATAAACCCAGCTAAAATATCCCATCCACCCTATGCACTATGATATAATGGGTGCGAGAGTTAAGACATTGGCGCAGACCTCACAGTCTGCGCCATTCGTGTTTTAGCCCGTGGGGGTCGGGCACTCCTGTCCGACGCCTTTATAAATCCTGTCATTCCGACCGGAGCCGGAGCGCCAGCGACGGCGCAGCGGAGGAACCTGCTTTGGCCGGCACAACCTGATGATGCCGTGCGGGTCGGACGTCCGACGCCGTTGACCTTAAGCCTTTAACTTTGTAGTAAAAAAAATCCGAAAAGGAGCACCCAAACGCAGCCCCAGGGCTGCGTTTTTCCATTATGAAAAGCCAAAAACGATCCAACCGAACCCAAACCGAACCAGAAATAATCACCATCCAAGCAGTAGCCATGCCGCCCACCCGCAAGCGTCGCGGAGAAGCCGCCCAAGCCGCCTTCCTCGCCCGCGCCACCGCCCTCAACAGCGGCGTCCTCATCCCCTGGGGAGACAGCGAGCGCTACGACAACGCCGTAGACTTCGGCCGCGGACTCTTCCGCGTCCAAATCAAATCCGCCACCGCCTACGCCGAAAATCGCTACCGCGTCAAAACCACCGGAGCCGACGGCCGCGTCTACACCAGCAAAGAAATCGACTTCTTCGTAGCCTACATCGTCCCCGAAAACATCTGGTACATAATCCCCGTCCAGGCCATCGGAAAGCGCAAAGGCATCCGCTTCTATCCCACCAGCCGCCGCCAGTCCAAAGCCCAGTTCGAAAAATACCGCGAAGCCTGGTGCCTACTCCAATCCCACCTAAACGTCCGCCTAAGAAAAGGACACCCCCGCCGCTGCCGCAGTAAACAGCTAGAAGTCCGCTGCGCAGTATGCCCGCTCCGCGGCTGAGCCGCCTCACGTTCGTCATCCCCCAGTTCATCTTCAGCGCAGCGAGGGACCATGGTTCCCTCGCGCGCTGAACAAACGCCAGTCGGACGTAGGATTCGTATCAGGGCACGGCTTCAGCCGTGCTGTCAAATTGCATCTGAGAAGAGCAGCGCGTAAGCGCTGCACACAAACGTGAAAGAGCGGCGCTTCAGCGCCGCGTAAAAGGCAGAAATAATGAACCGGGCTTCAGCCCACGGGCCCTCAGCCGAGACAACCACAAAAAAGGGTGCCCCACTTCTCGCGTCCGTTGCGAGAAAGCCTGCCCTGAGCGGAGCCGAAGGGTGGGACCCACAAACGTCATCGCCGTGGGATTTGGACTTCGACCGGAATTACCACGAAACCCCGCAGCGCACACCCACCACGTTGTCATTCCGAACCGGGCGCAAGCCCGGTGAGGAATCTGCTGTCCCGAACCCTCACGCCACCACCGACATCTCTCCATGCTGCTTCCGCGTCGGTCTCACCGTGATCTCCACATCCTGCCCCAGCGCAGTGAGAAACTCCATAAGCCGCTCCACCGAAAAAGAGCCCGAGCGGTTGCGCATAAGCGCCGAGACATGCGGCTGCTTGATGCCCAGAATCTTTCCAGCCTCTGCCTGCTTCAGGCCCCGCGCCTTAATCAGCCGGTAAATCTGCAGCGTCAGCCGCGCTTTCAGAAGCTCCTGCTCAGGATGAGGAAGGCCGAGATCAGCAAAAACGTTGCCGCTACTTTTTTCGGTACGAATTCTCTTGGGCTGCGTGCGCTTGGTCGTTCTCATGGTGGTGTTAGTTCTGCCTTTCTCGATGCATTCGCTCAGCCTCAGCCAAGCGCTGCTGGATCAGTTCAACGTCCCTCTTCGGGGTAGCGATGCCGCTTTTGGACTTCTTCTGGAACGCGTGCAGCACGTAAATCGCTTCCGCAAAACGCACCGTGTATACGGTCCGCCAGGTATCTCCGCGATGATGCGCAATGATCTCGACGACAGAGCCTCCGCCAAACCCACGCATCGGTTTCGTGGCAGGATCGGTTTCGCCCTCTTGTGCGGCGTAGAGAGCTCGGCCGACGTCGCGGCGGACCTCGCGAGGAAATTCACGCAAGTCTCTTCGACTCGAGCCCACCCACACGACCGGGCGCTCCGCTACAAGCATAATACGTATATACGTCTATACGTATAATTAGTCAAGTGCCATTGGACTCGACAGATAGAAGTGTCGGTCCCACACGAGCATCGCTTATACTTGCAATATGTCCGCCGCCCCGCAAAAGACCTTTTACCTGGAAACCTTCGGCTGCCAGATGAACGTGCATGACTCCGAAAAAGTCATTGGCACACTTGTGCATGAGGGTTACCAGCAGGTGCAGACGGTCGAGCAGGCCGACCTGATTCTCTACAACACGTGCTCCATCCGGGACAAGGCCGAACAAAAAGTTTTCAACCGGCTGAACGATTACAAGAAGCTGCTCAAGCAGGGCAAAAAGTTTGGAGTGCTCGGCTGCGTAGCGCAGCAGGAAGGCGAAAAGATTTTCGAGCGAGCCCCGCACGTCTCCCTGGTCTGCGGCTCAGCCAGCTACCGCAACCTCCCACAAATGCTCGTGAAGCTCGAAGCGCCGCCCTCGCCAGAAGCCGTACTTGTTGATGAGGCGTCATCCCGAAGCCCCGCGCTTTCACCAGCGGGGCGAGGGATCTCCCGCAGCACAACCGCCGCCCCTCTCATAAGAATCACCGGACTCGACGATCGCGAAACCGACCAATGCTTCGAAACGGAATTCACCGCTCGCACCAATCCCCATCGCGGATACATCACGATCATCGAAGGCTGCGACAAGTTCTGCGCCTACTGCGTAGTGCCGTTCACGCGCGGCAAAGAACGCAGCCGCACTTCCGAGTCGGTGCTGGCCGAAGCGCGCCAGATGGCCGATCTCGGCTACACGGAAATCCAACTTCTGGGCCAGAACGTAAATTCATTTAAAGATCCAGCAGGGAAGCGCAGCTTCGCAGAATTGCTCGCCGCAGTCGGCGAAGTGCCGGGCATTCGCAGAGTGCGCTTCACCACATCGCATCCCCGCGACTTTGGACGCGACATCATCGACGCCATCGACGCCGTGCCCACGCTCTGTGACCACGTTCATCTCCCGGTGCAAAGCGGATCGGATCGCGTGCTGAACGCCATGCAACGCCTCTACACTCGCGATCAATATCTCGAACGCATCGCGTGGATGAAAGCAGCCAAACGCGAGATCAGCATTACCAGCGACATGATCGTAGGCTTTCCCGGAGAGACCGAAGAAGACTTCGCCGAAACTTTAAACCTGCTCGAGGAAGTAGGCTACGACAGCGTCTTCACCTTCAAATACTCTCCGCGTCCAAACACCCCGTCACTGGCATTCGAGGACGCGATCCCAGATCAAGAAAAATCCCGCCGCCTCGAAGTGCTGATGACAAAACAGAAAGAAATCCAGATCGCAAGCTATAAGAGATACATAGGAACAGTATTAGAAGTAATGGTTGAAGGAAGAAACGAAGCGCGCGCCCAATGGATCGGCCGCACCAGCCAAAACAAAACCTTAAACTTCACCGCCCCGGAATCATGCAAGCCCACGGTGGGAAGCTATGTCCCGGTAAAAGCCACAACCAGCTTTCCCAACAGCCTTCTAGGCGAATTGGTGATATAAAAAGCAAAGAACGCAGTCGGCGCACCCGAAGAAAGCACAAAGCAGAGGTAGCAGCATGGAGGTAACAGCATGGAGGTAGAGATGACAATCCGCGGCCTTTTGATGGATCCGGTTAGCAATATGCCGATTGTGATTCTTAAGGATGTGGCGGGGGAGAGTGTGCTGCCGATTTGGGTGGGGGTTTATGAGGCGAATGCGATTGCGTTGGAGATGGAGAAGGTGAGTACGCCGCGTCCGATGACGCATGATTTGATTAAGAACGTGCTGACTGGGCTGGAGACGCAGGTGCACAAGGTTGTGGTCACGGAGCTGCGCGAGGATACTTTTTATGCGGTGATCTGGCTGGAGCGCGGCGGCGAAGTGATCAGCATTGACTCGCGTCCTTCGGATGCTTTGGCGCTGGCGTTGCGGGTGGACTGTCCGATATTTGTGGATGAAGTTGTTTTGAAGAATTCGAAGCAGACGGCGAATGGGTCGGACCGTGTTACTGCGGAAGAGCTGCGGAAGTATCTGGAAGGTTTGAATGATGAGGATCTGGGGAAGTACAAGATGTAGCAGCTGCCAGCTGCCGGTTGCCAGTTGCCAGTGAGAAGCAAGGTCAAAGCCAGTGACTAGTGGTCAGGGGGCAGTTAAGGGCAACCTCAAACATCAAACCCTCTTTGAGTCGGCATCCCTCCTTCGTTTCATTTTTCCCTTTGGCACCGGTTGTGATCTTGTGATGACGTTTGTTTTGTGTTGACATCAATCGTGCTGCAGTGACATCATATTGGCATCATGCGCACCACGCTGAATCTTGATGACGACGCGCTGAAACTTCTACGTGAATACTCTCAGACGCGCTCGCTGGCACTGGGCAAGGCTGCCTCGGAGCTAGTGCGCCGGGGAGCGAACGCGCCGGTGCAGATGCAGATGGTGAATGGCTTCTGGAGTGTGGTTCTGCCCAAGGGCGGTAAAAAGGTCAGCACCGAACGAGTCAAGCAACTGTTGGAGGATGAGTTCTAGTGCGGGGCTACCTGCTCGACGTGAATCTGCTCATCGCGCTGGCTTGGCCGGAACATACGGCACATGAACGCGCCAGCCGGTGGTTCGGGCGACACGCGCGCGAAGGCTGGGCTACTTGTCCGATGACGCAGACCGCGCTGGTTCGGATTTTGTCGAATCCAGCGTTCTCAGAGCGGGCGCTTACACCGTCCGGTGCGCTGCAGATTCTGAGCCGTAACGTGGAGGTCCCGGAACATCAGTTTTGGAGCGATTCGATCAGCGTGCCGGACGCCACGGAGCGGATGGCAACTGCTTTGACTGGCCACCAACAGATTACTGACGCGTACCTGGTTGGGCTTGCGATTCGCAACCGCGGCCGGTTGGCCACAATGGACCGGGGGATTGCTCAGTTCGCGCCTGCTGGAATGGTCGAGATCATAGCGTGACTGGGGACCCGCTTTACATTGTTTGCACAAGTCTATTTTCAGTTTTGGGTACTTGGAACCGTATGGTGGTATTTGGTGAGCTTGAGGATCCGCAGGCTCTTTAGCAGGCTGCTGAAAACTCTTTCGCCGCGGCGAAAACGACCACTGGGGCTAAAGCCTGGGTTGATTCTAGGCCGCTTAAGGCGAGTGCGTGTTCCCGGGCGTCGGGCGAGAAGGCGTATTCTCCTCGCGGTTCCGGACTGCCCCATCATCCGCGCGCGGGCAGCATTCTCATAACTGTCGAAACCAGGCCATTAGCGCGTTTTGATCCGGGCATGGTGAGCGCTATCGCGATATTACCTCAACCCCACCGCTCAGAAGCGATCAGAAGGTGAAACGACCACCGACCGTCGGAGCACAGTTGTTATTGTCGTTATAGGGAACGCCGGGGCCATGAGGAATGGCGATGGCCAGACCGCCGCGCACGTAGGAATACGCAATTCCGATAAAACCGTCGAAACGCTTGGTGAAGTGATGATCCACATAAAACGACCCCTCATTGAGGGTACCCGCGCAGGAAGCGCGGAAACCGGCTGAGGCCGAGCAGGTCGGCGGAACACGGAAATCGTTCTGCCGCTGTTGATACCAGGAGAGAGTGAAGTCGGTCTTGCTGCGATAGGTGTACTTCCCGCCCGTCCACCAGATATTCACCAGCTTTTCAGAATCAAGATTGTTGTCTTCGACCCCGCTCATAAAATAACCGCCCTGGTCCGAGGCGCCCACGCCCAATGGGTTCTTCGGGTTGTTCTGCCAGATGTATTCGTAGCCGGCAAAAAACTTCCACGGGTCGCGGGCATACTTGGCAGCGAACATAACTGCATTGTTGTCGGTCACGATGCCGTAGACGGTGTTGTCTGTCGAGATCAGATTAGGGCCGAGGCTGTCACCGCCGTTGATGGGGGTTGTATCGATGCTGTCAGTCAGCGACTGTGTAAACCCCAGATGCGGCGTCGCCGGACTCTGCGGCCCGAGCAAGGGGTTCAATACGCTGATCGCCTGGTTGTAATGTTGGAAGACGACGTCGGCGGAGAACTTACCTTTGTCTGGGCCTATGGTTCCGCCGAGGTCGAATCCGTAGGCGTTGTTGTGTGCCGATTGCGGCGTGCAGGAGGTCGCGGTCCATGTGGACCCCGCGGCTGCCGCGGGGTCGTAGCAACCGCCTGAACCATCGGCGAATTTATACATCGCGCCGAAATGGACCGGGCCATAAGCAATGCGATACTTCACGGCATCGTCCCAGCGGGAATCCTCGGTGTCGCCGCCGCCGGCCATCGTGCCGTTATACCCGATGTAGGAAAAGGCATAGGCGCCGCTGGCCGGATCGTAAAGCAGCATCGCATCGGTGCCGAGAGAGCGCTGACGGCCGAAGGTCAGCTCGCCGAAGTGCGCGGACGATATACCTCCGTAGTACTGGTCATTGAAGGGTTGGCCCGCGCGCGCGCCGTCAATGGCTATCGAATAGCTGCTCCTGGGAAGGCCGTTGTTGATGATGTCGGTTTGTGAGGCGTTGGCCAGCAGACCGGACTGCGGATTGATTCCAGTGGAACCGTTAAACACAACGGACCAGCCAGGCAGAAACTGAACCTTGCCTCGGATGCCGAAACCCGTTTGCGACAGGTTGTTCGGTGCCACGAGGAATCGATGTTCATAGCCGTTTCGGTTCACCAGAGATTCCCCTTCATAGTTGTAGCCGTTCTCCGGTAAGCCACGGCTGACCCAGCCGACGCCAACGTCATAGGCGCCGTAGACCGTAATCCCGTGCCAGGTCAGCGTGCAATCGGTGGTGGCGAACTCGTGCCCGCTCGCGCAGGGGTCGGGAGTTTTCTGAGCAAAGGTCAAGGATGAGGAAAGGAATAAGCCAATCGCTGCGATAGACACGTAAACATTGCGCATTTTGACCTCGGAATATTAATTGGGTTTGGACAGAACCCGGAAGTGTACATGACATACATTTCACTTGTCTAGAACTGTACGCTTTAGTCCGTTTTGGAATGAGTCTCGTGGGCTATACTTATGCCGATGCGACGGAGTTGACCGGGAACTGCGTTATCGCTACGATTGCGTCCCGATGCGGAAGATCGGAAAATCCGAACGGAATGTTGAGGGACTACTGGGACTTCGAGATGCAGCCTTGCAACTGGGGGTCAGCTTTCCAACGATTAAGCAATGGATTTACAAAAAGAAGATTCGAAGCAATCAGACGGCGGGAGGACATCATCGCATCCCGCAGAGCGAAGTGGACCGATTGCTTTTCAGAACCCGCGGCAAGACTGAGCAGCGACGCAAAGAAGAGGTCCGGCGCGTAAGTGGTCGTAATCAGTTGGTGGGACGAATTGAGTCCGTACAGATTAGCGGTTTGATGGCCGAGGTCAGAGTTTCAATCGGTGGTCAGCACATCACGTCGATCATCACGGCACGCTCCGCCAGAGAAATGCAACTGAAGCGGGGACAGACCGCCGCCGCCCTCATAAAGGCTACCGAGGTAATGATCTTGCGAGTTTGACGCATGAAAAACCGATTCTTTCCACACTCGATAATCGTTCTGCTGCTGAGTGCCGCTCTGGCGCAATGCCAGCAACTCACGATCCAGACGGAGGGTGGAAAACAGACTGTATTGGTGAGGTCAGACATCGAGTCCTTGCCCCACGTCAAGGTCGTGACTCACGGGACGGAAAATAACGCCACATTCGAGGGCGTGGCGCTGTTGCCATCGTTAGCCCAGGCCCAAGGTCCGGTTTTCACCATCACCCCCGAGGAAAGCGACGTTAAATTCTTTGTGAAGGCTTCCGTCGCCATCGACGGTAAGTTTAACAACTGGGAAGCTACGCTGACCTTTCCGTCCACGGACGTGACTTCAGGCGTACTTGACATCAAAATTTCTGCTGACTCCGTAGATACTGGGAGCGGCATGAAAGACAACAAGTTAAAGAGCAAAGACTTCTTCAACGCCAGTGAAGATCCGTACATCACGTTTCACTCCACCAAGGTTGTGCAGACCGGTCCCACCACCTTTGATGTGCCGGGGACCTTCACTCTTCGAGGAGTTTCCAAACCGGAGACGCTGCACCTTACACTTTCGGGCAAGGGCACAGGCGAAGGCAGCGTTCGAGGGACGATGACCTTCGACCGTAAAGACTTCGGGATGAACAAAGGCATCCCATTCGTCAAGATCGGCGACCGCGTCGAGGTATCGGTCGCCCTTAGGGCCCATAAGGTGAGCGGGCCTCCGCTTGTCTACCAGCAGTAGGAGTATGGAGCGATAAGATTACTTTCCCTCCGGACCCCCATTTTATTTGACGTAATGTGGTATAGTGGGTTGCCTCCCTCCCCGTCGTGCTCCTGGAACTTCGAACCTATCAATCTTCGAACCGATCAAGCCGTTACTGCAACCGAGGAGGTTTATATGCACCTGCGCAGCCGCCAACTCACCACTCAACTGCTGACTGCCTGTCTGGCGATCCTCTGTCTCACCATTCCGGCCCTTGCTGCTGGTCCGCAAACAACTGTGCTTTACGCCTTTCAAGGCCCCTACGCACCCAATGGACAAGATGGCGAAGCGCCGCAGGCCCTGATCGCCGACGAAGCGGGAAACCTCTATGGAGTCACGGCCGGCGGCGGAACTTGCTTGCTGGCTCACTATGAAACATATCCCTGCGGAATCGCATTCGAGCTCTCGCCCCCAAGTTCCGGCGGTGAGGCCTGGACCGAAACCGTACTCTACGAGTTTGGTTCGAGCCCGTACGACGGTCCGAATCCGCTCGGCAATCTGATTCGCGACAAGGCGGGCAACCTGTACGGAGTCACCGCCTACTACAGCGAGGGGACGGGAACTGACTGCGGAATTTTCTATGAGCTTTCCCCGCCTTCGCAGGGCGGCGGATCATGGACGGAAACGAATCTCTATTCCTTCGGCGGCTACGCCGACGGCTGCGGTCCGCTGGGCACGCTGGTTCAGGACAGCCACGGCAACATCTACGGTGTAACCGTGTACGGAGGTTATCCGGCCGGCGGCGCCCCGCCGAAAGGCTATGGAACCGGCGGCATTTTCAAGCTGACTCCTCCGTCCACTCCGGGAGAACCCTGGACCGAGGGCTTCAGCGGAAACATTTACCCGGACTTCAATCAAAATGGAGGGATCGGCATCGACGGGAGCAACAACTTGTACATGACGCTCGGTCCCAGCGTCTATGAAGTTTTTCCGCCAGCCACTCCGCAGGGATTATGGTCGTGGAATGTCGTCTACAGCTTCCAGCGAGGCCGCGACGTAGCCAGCCCGCTGGGTCTGACGGTCGATAGCCAAGGGAACATTTATGGCGTGACTCCGACTGGAGGAACAGCGAACAAGGGCACCGTGTACGAGTTGAGCAGAAGTGGAAATGGGTGGACGGAGTCGACACTCTATTCATTTCAGGGCGGGAGCGATGGCTACGAACCCATGGCCCCACCCACGCTCGACAAGGCGGGCAACGTATACGGCACCACTTACGGCGGCGGCGGCAACATCAGCAACTGCTTGGCGGAACTGGAGGGCTGCGGCACGGTTTTCAAACTGACGAAGAGCGGAAACGGCTGGACCGAGCGGGTGCTGCATACCTTTGAGGGAACCGATGGGGCTGAATTGAATTCTCCGGTGCTGCTGGTCGGCCATACGATTTATGGCCCGACCACCGCTGAGGGACCCGAAGAAGGGTCGCAATATTCGTTCGGCACGGTGTTCCAGATCAATTGAGCCGCGCTGGGAAGTCGCAATTGCAGTCGTAGTGCACGATTACTGTCAGGTGACTTTACATAATACCTGTTATCGGACATTGCGTTGGGCGTAACTCCGTGGCACTTGCGACCAAAACCAAGGGCAAGAGCGACTTCAACCCCCAACGTCAAAGGCGTCGGACAGGAGTGTCCGACCTACACGTGCGGGTCCGACCCACCGGCTTCCTCCTCCGCTCTCCCTACTGCTGCACTGTCTGGGTCACCGAGGCTTCTTGGACTGACTACTTCTTGGGGCGGGACTCTGGGGGGACCAGGCCAGCCACGCGATAGTAGACGGCTAGCTGGCCGTAGTGTTCGCCGGAGTGCTCGATGAAGCCGTAGGCCATGTCGAGGACTCGCATCTGCTGATGGGCGAAGGGATCGACCAGGAGGTCGGACATTCCTTTGTCGCCTTTGGATTTGATGACGGCTGCGCCGTCGGCGAAACTTTTCTTGACGAAGGCTACGATGTCGGCCTTGGTTTTGTAGTCGGCGCGTTTGGGATCTTCTTCTTTCGGGGCCGGCTTGCCCATGGCGGGATTGATGAAGAAATAATTTGCTCCGGCGGCGTGGAGCAGTTGGTCGGCAAAGGTGCGCTGGGCGGGTGTGGGCTTGAAGTCGTATTTGTCCTCGGGAAAATCTTCGGCCATGGCGATAAGTTTGCGGCCGACGTCGTTCCAGGTGTCGAGGAGGACTTTGGAGGGACTGTCGGCGGGCTTTACGGCGGGTTCTTTTTTGTCTTGTGCCTGGGCGGGGAATGTGGCTATCGCTGCGGTTAACAGCGCTGCGGCTAGGAACGCGGATTTGCTCATGGTGGCTCTCCTTGGATTGTCTTTTGGGCGACGCAATCTTAGCGGGAAAATCTTTTTGTGTAAACGTGTGAATGCGGCTTCGGCAAGAACAAACACTTTAACCAGGGGGGCACGGGGTTACACGGGGTAAACCTTGTCTTCTATAGGACTCCGGCTGTAGGGAGGATTTCTACGGTTTCTACTGTGGCGTTGGGTCGGAGCTGGATTGCGTTTAGTACTGCTGTGGCTATGGTGGCGGGGGACATCATCTTTTTTCTTGGGGCTTGGGGCCAGAGAGTGTTCCAGATGTCGGTGCTGGTGGCTCCGGGGAGCAGGGCGATTACGCGGATTCCTTTGGGGCGCAATTCTTCGCGGAGGGTGTTGGTTAGGCCTAGGGCGCCGTGTTTGGAGGCGGCGTAGGCGGCTGATCCGGCGAAGACGCGAGTGGCTGCGATGGAGAGATTGTTGACGATGGTGCCGCCGCGCTTCATCGTCGGTAGCGCAGCTTGAGTTATTAGAAACATTCCGGTCAGGTTGGTATCGATTACGTCTTGCCAGAGTTGCAGCGGGAGTTTCTCTACTGTGAAGTTGGCGTGGGCTATGCCTGCGTTGTTGATGAGAATATCGAGACTCCTGAATTGTTTGCGGATGGCGCGGAAAAGATTGTTGACTTGTTGCGGGTCGCGCACGTCGCAGGGTTGGGCTAGGATTTTAATTTTTGGGGAAGACAGTTCCCTGCTGATGCGGCGTAGAGCTTGGTGGTCGCGTCCGGTTAGAACTAGATTGCAGTTTTGCGCGGCTAGGGCTTTGGCTATGGCTAGGCCTATGCCGCGGGTGGCTCCGGTGATTAGTGCTGTTTGATTGTTGAGTTGTTGGGTGGAAGTTTTTTTCTGCACGGATTTATATTACTGAATTCAGAACAAAATCAGAGACAACGTCAAAGACAAAATCAACTACAAGATCAGAGGCGTCGGACAGGAGTGTCCGACCCACACGAGCCGATGCTCTAAACGCCGTTTGGGCGTTGGCGAATTAGCGAGAGGAATTCCTGGCGGGTTTCGTTTTCGTTGCGGAAGCAGCCTAGCATCGAGGACGTTACGGCGGCGGAATGTTGTTTTTCTACGCCGCGCATCATCATGCAGAGGTGGCGGGCTTCGATTACTACGGCTACTCCTTGCGGCTCGATTACTTTTTGGATGGTTTCGGCGATTTGCGTGGTGAGGCGCTCTTGAATCTGCAGGCGGCGGGAGAAGAGTTCGATCAGACGCGGAACTTTGCTTAGTCCGATGACCTTGCCGTTTGGGATGTAGGCTACGTGCACCTTGCCGAAGAATGGCAGCAGATGGTGCTCGCAGAGGCTGAACATTTCTATGTCTTTGACGATCACCATTTCATCGTAATCGACTGTGAACAGCGCGCCTTTGAGCAGGGCCTCGGGGTCTTCGGTGTAGCCGCGGGTCAGGAATTGCAAGGACTTGTGAACCCTTTGCGGGGTTTGCTGGAGACCTTCGCGGTTGGGGTCTTCGCCCAGGCGGACTATCATTTCCTGGATTAGATCTTCGAAGCTGGCGCTGGTTACGGTCGGTTGTTCGGTTGAGGACTTCATAGGGGTAATTTGTAATTTGGTAATTTCGTAATCTCTAACTCGAAGTCAACGGCCTTCGCCTGCGTATTCGAAGGAGTTCATCATGGTCTCGTCTATCACTACTCTTTCAAGATGCGCCTGGTGGAAGCTGCGCTGCACTATTTCGTAGATATGGATGCAGAGATTTTCTGTAGTGGGGACTTGCTCGGAGAATTCTGGGAGCGTGTTTAGGTTTTCGTGATCGTAGCGGGCTAGGACTTCCCTTTCGATGAAGCTGTCGAGATCGGTTAGGTTGCAGACCATGCCGGTTTTTTCGTCGACTTGGCCGCTTACCGTCACCTGGATGATGTAGTTGTGGCCGTGGCCGTATGGGTTGTTGCATTTGCCGTAGGTGGATTGGTTCTCTTCTTTTGACATGGCTTCGCTGTGGAGGCGGTGGGATGCTGAGAACAAGTAGCGGCGTGAGAGGTGGGCTTTCATCTGGCGGCCTGCGGGTTTGGATCAAAACCTACACCTTTACCACAGAGGGCACTGAGGTCGGCACAGAGGTTCACAGGGTAGGGCTTGTGGGTCATGCTTCTCCGTAGAAATCTACGAAGAGGTCGGGGGTTTCGTAGACTCGGACTCGGTGGAGCTTGGCGGTTTCTAGCTTGGTTACCAGGCGCTGCCAGATTGCTATGGCAATGTTTTCTGTTGTGGGGATCTGGTGTAAGAATTCGGGGACTTCTTTGTTTAGGAAGCGGTGGTCCATGGCGTCGAGGACTTCGCGGTGCATTATTTCTTTTAGCTGCTTTAGGTCGACTACGAAGCCGGAGCGCGGGTTTACTTCGCCTTTTACTGTGACTTCGAGAGTGTAATTGTGGCCGTGGCCGTTAGGGTTATTGCATTTGCCGAAGACGCGGCGGTTTTCTTCCGGAGTGAACTCCGGGTTGTTGTAGACGTGCGATGCGGAAAATTCTGCTTTGCGGGTTAGGTAGATCATTAGGAACCACTTCTCAGTTCTCGGTTCTCAGTTCTCAGTTGAAGAGTGGGTTCATCCGAATATTTGCGGCCTTTCCAGGGGATGCTGCCGTTTTTGTGCGCGCTCTTTGAGCGCTGCAACAGATATGCGAATGCGGGTAGGCCGAACAGGGCCAGGATATTTGCGTCCCAGCGAAAATGTGCGCGGCGGATTCTGGCAAGAAAAAATGTGTACAGGATCACACAGAGTATTGCTGCTGCGGCTGCGGGCTGCCGATGTCCGCGAAAGGCATTGATCAGGCTGATTGCCAGGCTCGCTACTATCAAGACGAACTCTATGCTGCGCGTCGCGGCTAGTCTTCCTGGTGACGGGAACAGGAGGGCTAGATTTTTGGTCCAGCCTTCGCGGAGTTGGGCGAAGGTGCGATACATGCGGGTGCTGACGGCGTCGCCGCCGTAGCGGAAGAAAATTTTGCGGCCTGAGCGTTTTACTGCGCGGGCCAGGGCTACGTCTTCGAGGAGATTGTTGGCGATGGCGGCGTGCCCGCCGACCGCGTCGTAGGCTTCGCGTGAGATCAAGATGTATTGGCCGTTGGCGGCGGCCGCGAGAGAATTTGGATCGCTCACCTGCGATGGGCGAAAGCTCGTGGCCAGCTCGGCGAAGATCACGGGCATTATGGCTTTCTCCCAAAAACTCTTCACGATTTGCCTGGGCGAATATGAGAGCAGGGCTGCGCCATGGCGTTTTGCTTCTTCGAGGCTGCGGGCTAGCGAACCGGGCGCGTGGCTGGTGTCGGCGTCGGTGAAGAGCATCCATTCGCCGCGAGCGGCTTGGGATCCGGCATTCACGGCGTTGTTTTTGCCGGTCCAGCCTGCGGGGAGCGGGCCGGCTTCGATGATTCGTATTTCGATGTGCGTATCCGTTGGCAGTTGCGAGTCGGCGACGGATTGAGCGATCTCTCGGGTGCGGTCTGTCGAGTGATCGTTGACTACGATGACCTCGAAGACGACTCCGGCCTGCGCGAGGATGGACTGAAGACACGCGGCCAGGCATGCTTCTTCATTGCGCGCCGGCACGATGACCGATACCGTGGGCCGAGCGGGAACTGAGAGTGTCGCAGGCATAGGTCGAATCCACTATTATAGCTGGGTGCGAGGCATGCTTCGTTTTTCGGGTGCGATTGCGGTCGTCCCTATTATTTTGCTGCTTTCTGGCTGCTACGGCGGGAGCCGACCGCCGCGCGTGGGATCGGCGGCTCCGGATTTCGCGGTGCGCGACGCCGAGCGAACGGTGACTCTGAGCCAATTCAAGGGGCAGGTGTTGGTGCTGAATTTCTGGGCGACCTGGTGTTTACCATGCGTCGAGGAGATGCCGTTGCTGGTGCGGATGCAGCAGCGCATGCAGTCGAAGGCTGTGACCGTGCTGGCTGTGAGCATCGACGTCGATGAGAGCAACTACCGGCGATTTCTGAAGGATCACAATGTGAACCTGCTCACGGTGCGTGATCCGGATCAGAAGACGAACAGCTTATATGGGACGTCGAAGTTCCCCGAGACTTACATCATCGACCGTAATGGCGTGGTGCGGCGTAAGTTTATTGGGGCGGTGGATTGGACGGCGCCGGACATTTTGGATTTCTTGGGAAAGTTGTAGCTCTTGGGATGACAGGGGCGAAGCTGCGTCGGACAGGACTGCCGGTCCACACTTGGTGCCTCAACACCAAGAGCAACGGCAGGATCAACCGCACCGTCAAAGGCGTCGGACATGAGTGTCCGACCCACGATCTCATCGTGCTTCGTCCGACAGGCTTACAACTTTACATTGCGCAGGCGTAGCGCGTTTGTGATTACTGAAACTGAGCTGAAGCTCATGGCGGCAGCGGCGAAGATGGGGCTGAGCAGAAGTCCGAAGAATGGATAGAGGACGCCGGCTGCGATGGGCACTCCGACTGCGTTGTAGATAAAAGCGAAGAATAAATTTTGCCGGATGTTGCGCATGGTGGCCTGGCTTAACTTGCGGGCACGCAGGATGCCGGTGAGATCTCCCTTTACCAGCGTGATGCTGCCGCTTTCGATGGCGACGTCGGTGCCGGTGCCCATGGCGATGCCGACGTTGGCTTGCGCTAGGGCGGGGGCGTCGTTGACGCCGTCGCCGGCCATGGCGACCACTCTTCCCTGCCCTTGCAGCTTGCGGATGATTTCTAATTTTTGTTCGGGCAGGACTTCGGCTTCGAATTCGTCGATGCCGAGTTGTTCGGCGATCGCCGCCGCCGTCGCGCGATTGTCGCCGGTGAGCATAACGACTCGGATACCAAGATTGCGCAGAGCGTGAATGGTGTCTGCAGTAGACGGCTTGAGGGGATCGGCAACGACGATGTTTCCGGCGCGTTTGCCATCGATCGCTACGAGAATGGTTGTGCCTCCGGCCACAGTGCCCTGAGTGATGCCTGCGCCGGAATCTGCGGCGCCGACTTTAACCATCAGACGGATATTTCCGACGGCCACACGCTTTCCGTCTACGACGCCTTCAATGCCCGTTCCGGCCGAGTTGACGAACTCCGAGGGCTCGGAGAGTTTCAGTTGATGTTCGAGGGCATAACGCACGATAGCCGTGCTCAGCGGATGTTCGCTAGCGCGTTCGAGGCTGGCCGCGAGGCGGAGCATTTCGTCGGTTTCGGAAGCCACCTGCGCTTCCACGCCGACAACTTTCGGTTTGCCTTCGGTCAGCGTGCCGGTTTTGTCGACTACGAGCGTGTCGATTTTTTCCAGAATCTCGAGAGCCTCGGCATTCTTGACCAGAATGCCGGCACGCGCGCCGCGGCCTACGCCGACCATGATCGCCATCGGAGTGGCGAGCCCTAGCGCGCAGGGGCACGCGATGATCAAAACCGCAACTGCGTTCACTAGCGCATGTGCCAGCCGCGGTTGCGGTCCGAGGAAAAACCACGCGATGAAAGTTAGCGCCGCGATTGCGACTACTAGGGGGACGAACCATTTGGCAACGCGGTCGGCCAGGCGCTGGATGGGTGCGCGGCTGCGCTGGGCCTGGCCGACCAGCTTTACGATTTGAGCCAGCAAAGTTTCGCTGCCTACGCGTTCGGCTTGCATGACAAATGAGCCAGTTCCGTTGATAGTTGCGCCGATGACTTTGCTGTGCGGCGATTTTTCGACCGGGATGGATTCGCCGGTGATCATGGATTCGTCAATCGAGCTACGGCCTTCGAGCAGAACGCCGTCGACGGGGATTTTTTCTCCGGGGCGAACGCGCAGACGGTCTCCGGACTTTACTTCTTCGAGTGGGATATCTTTTTCGGCAACCTCGCCACCAGGCTCTTGGACCGAGAGCAGGCGCGCGGTTCTGGGGCTGAGATCGAGCAAGGCGCGAATGGCTGCGCTGGTCTGGCTGCGGGCGCGCAGTTCCATGACCTGGCCTAGCAAGACCAAGGTGGTGATTGCGGCAGCGGCTTCGAAGTAGACTTCGGGATAGCCTCCCATGACGCGCAGCGATTCGGGGAAAATCTGCGGTGCTAGTGTGGCGATTACGCTGTATCCGTAGGCGACTCCGGTGCCCATACCGATAAGCGTGAACATGTTTGGACTGCGGTTAACGAGTGATGTCCAGAAGCGCTGAAAGAACGGCAGACCGCCCCAGAGGACAACTGGCGTGGCGAGCGCGAGTTCGAGCCAGGGCAGAATCGAGGTCGCGGGGACATATCGACTTCCCGCGATGACGAACGCTCCCATAAAAGTGCCAGGCCAAATCATGGCAGCCATGGCCATCGCCATCAGCGGCGACGTTAGCAAGACGCTCACCCAGAATCGGCGCGTCATGTCGCGTAGTTCGGGATTTTCTTCGCCGGATGCGGTGACCGTGCGGGGCTCGAGCGCCATGCCGCAGATCGGGCATGAACCTGGACCGGGCCGAACAATCTCCGGGTGCATGGGGCAGGTGTACTCGGTGCGCCTTGGCAATGCGGCGGGAACTTCCGATTCAAGGGCCATTCCGCAGGATGGGCACGGGCCAGGCTTGGTCGCGCGGACCTCGGGGCACATTGGACACACGTACGCGACTACGGCTGCGCCGGGCGACGGCGGCTGAGGGCTTTGCGGGTGACGGTCCGAAGTTGTGGTTGGCTTGGCGGCGCCCAGCGTCACTAATCCCGATGAGCGTACAGGAGCGTTCAGATATTTCGCCGGGTCGGCCTTAAACTTCTCAACACACGGCGCACAGCAGAAAAAGTAGTTCTTGCCGCCATGTCCGTAGACGTGTTTGGCGGTCGCGGGATTTACATTCATTCCGCAGACCGGATCGCGTTCGAGCGCTGGCGCCGGGTTCGAGGGTTTTGTGGTCATTAAGGGTTTCGAATCAGCCACGAACAAACATCCGCCACATGCTTCGATAGGCTATGCGTTATATTGGATTCAGCGGCAGACCGCCCGGTGCCTGCATTCTAGCGCAGCAAAGGATTATCCCATGACTTACCTGGATGTCGTTTTTCGTTATGGTGCCGCTCCCGGCGAGAACGAGTTACGGGCCATTGACGGCATGCGCGAAGTTTACGGAATACGGCGGGTGCAATTTAATGAGGGAGGGCGAACCGTGCGCGTGGAGTTCGACGCTTCGCGGCTGAAATCCGAAACCGTGGCTCGATTGTTGCGTCAGGCTGGAGTGGATGTGCGGGAACGATTGACGCTGGCTTAGGGGATCGCGGGGCGGACTAGAAGCAGGTTCCTCACCGAGCCTTCGGCTCGATTCGGAATGACAAGCGTTAGCAGTAATCTGAATAAAACAGCGGGTAGGAAATGCAAGGGGCGCCCAAGAAAACCTCTGGCCGAAGTTCGTCTTGGAACGCCCCGTTGCGCGCCACTTCGTCTGATATTTGATAAGCACACGGCGTGCCGTCCGTAAGCTACTCAAAATACAAGTCGGTGGTCTGGCGCGTTTTGTAGGAATTGCTCTGCGGCGGGAAAGATTTACGTCGGGGCGCGGAAGGTAAGCACCGAACGGGCCGAAGTGCTGTGGAAAGGAACTAATGTCCGAACTATCTGTACCCCAAAACTTGGTAAGGGAAAGACCTTATAGGATCCTGCAAGGCGATGTTAATTTGTTGAAGCACACGAGGTAAGACTCATGAAGTCGTTCAAGCGGAGCATCGGGATCTTGTTTTGCTTGGTGGCGACGGCGCTGGCTCAGTCGTACGAGAGCGGAAGTGTTCTGAAGTGGGAGACGAAGGCGTTTGCGCAAACTGCCGTGCATCCTGCAGGAAATCGCGTCGTTTATTCCATTAAGGTTGGGGACGTGACTTATCAGGTTGCGCGGCGCAGTTCCAAGGTGGAGATGACGATCGGTGAGAAAATTCAATGTCGTGTGGAAAAAGACAAATTGATGGTCCGCGATGACAAGGGCAAGGAGACCAAGTATGACGTTGTGGGCACAGCGGGAGAACCACGCCCACAATGATCGACTGTTGTTAACGGTGATCACATCGTAGGGAGTTGCCGCTCTGCCGGTCAAGACGTTACAATGATTTTTCAGCTTGCGATGAGTTCCCGCAGGGAAACACGTATTGGCTGCCGAAGTAGCGGGGATAATTGTTCGATCAGTTAGTTCCATTCCCTTGCTTTTCTTATCGTTGGAAGGCTGTAGTTGGAACCTTGCGCCCTTAGCTCAGCTGGATAGAGCGTCTGGCTACGAACCAGAAGGTCGGGAGTTCGAATCTCTCAGGGCGCACCATCTTTTCAATCACTCAGGGCGCCCCTCGAAGGGTGCCCTTTGGCTTTTGTCCGTGAATTGTCCGTGAAGTGAAAAATCTTCAACCGTTGGAAGCCATCGCGACCACGTTCTCTTTCACGCCGATGCTGACATCGGCGGTAGCGACGTTGCCGGTGCGGCCTGATCCAGAGATCCGATCGACCGGTTCGCTCCACTTGTGTGTTTTCGGAACTTCGCCCAGCCGCAGTGCCGTGCGCTACGTTAAGCGCCTCCTGCCCGGAATGTTCCAGGATTTCGTCAAGCTTCTTTTCGGCCGGTTTCGGTCGAGGGCCCTTCGGTGCATTTGCCACTTTGATTTCTCCCCCGCATGCAACTAACTTTTTCTGGACATTTGAACTTCGTTGTCAATTGAGTTGTGAAGCTGTGTCCTTTCCTTAAGTGTCGTCTTTGAGATTGGAGAAGTCGAACCCGAAATCTGTAAACGTCTCTTTCCACTTCATGACCGGCACATCTTCTTTCGTGTCCGAATCATCGGTTTTTGAACCGGAACGTTCCATTTCGATCAGTTCGGTTTCGGCTCGCACGACACAATCTTTCACCACCAACAAGGCTGAAGTGTCCGGGGGTTCGGATGAGGCTGGTGGCGCCGCAGAGCCAGGGCTGCGCGCACTTCATTTGTTACAAAATCGGAACGAGAGACACCACGAGTAGGAGGAACTCTGCAACGCGACCTTTGGCGATCCGCAGACCTCTACGCCTATGTGGAGAATAGTCCGCTGAACCGCATCGACGCCGATGGCCACGGAGATAGCTACCTCGAAGGACAGCTCAATAATACTGCGGGCGCCCTAACCCTGCGGGTTGAGTGATCTTAGCGGAGCGTGGTTGGACTATCAAAGGCAGCAGGTGGCGTCCAAGGATGTGGCGCAGTCGGAGCAAAATAAGCACCACCACCATCATCAACCCAAACCGAAGCCCGGAACTCCGGCACAGCGGCGAGTGGCAGGTACGATCTACAACGAGGCTTCGGCGCTTAGGCCCACAGCCGACAAAGGCGGCGGAAGTCCGTCAAACTTTTCCGATGCGCGCACCGCCTTGGCTCAGACCAGTTTGGCAGCCCGGTTCCAAACAAGGGCTCGATCCATCACCGCGTAATCCGCGGCAGCATTGGCTGCAGACTCTTGACCGGATCACGGCGGCTAGTGGAGATTCCCATCCAACGTGCCGACTGCGTCTGAGCGCCGATAGGATGCATTTGTTCCCTCCGGAGGTCCGAGGTGGGCAGCCCGGCGCCGGACACATTTGCGCTCTCTGCCCGAGGCGCCTGCGCCACCTCTACCGGCCGGATGGGATTGTCTGCGACCATTGGAATGCGATCCCAGCTGCGCAGGTTGCTCAGCTCAGACCCGCGAACCGGAATGGCGTTGGAGTGACTCGTCGATCGCGCCAATCCAGAAATCACAACTCGTTTTGAGATCCTAATCGCATTGTCGACACGTTGCCGCAGGTCGCTGCCGTGGCCCGCGGCTGGCTTGGCGGTAGCCTTCGAGTGCTGTGCCACAGCAGCTTGGCTGTTCGAACCCTTGGCCGCCGTAACCGAAGTCAGCGTCAGCACTACAGTGTTGCCAACTTTAGCGACCGAAAATTCGTCGCTCCCCACGGTAACCGTGTTGTTGGTAAAGTTGCCCGAGAGCGTGCCCGTAGAGGACAGCACGGTAAACGTGTCGCCGATGTTGGAGGCCGTCAGCACCAGGCCGTTCACGATCGCAACCGTCAGCGTTCCGCCCAGCGTGGTGGTGCCACTGACGGCGAGTTCGCTGTAGGTGCCTGTGGTGAGGCCGCCGATGGAAACGTTCATAACGCCGGTGGCCAACTGCGTGTAGGTTCCAGTGATGGCCAGCAGGCCAGCCTTGCCACTGTCGCCCACGTTCAGGGTGACGGCGGTTCCGCTGGCATTGCCGACGGTAGTGTTGGCCTTTAGCGTACCTGCGCCATAGATTTTGCCGCCGGTGAAGCTGGCCGAACCTGTCGTGCCGCCAGAAAGAGTTCCGTCAATCGTTGTCGTGCCCGCGGTTTGTTTGTAGCTGTGGCTGGTCCCACCGACCGTGAAGGTGCTGCCGCTGTCAATCGTGACCGTGCCCGAGTTGGTGAAGTTGCCGGTAGTGGCCGTGGTCAGGTTGGCATTATTTGCCAGAGTCAGGCTCTTAGTGCTGGAAGTCAGTCCACTCAGCGCGTTCACGCCGTTGGAGTTGATGGTGCCGCCTTCGAGCGTCAGCGTTGATGAGTTCGTGGCGACACTGATGCCTGCGGTCGTCAAGTCGAGATTGCCGGCCAGAACAAAAGTGCCGCCGGAGAGCGTTGTGCCACTGATCTGCGTTAGCTTGGGCGCTGTGAAACTGTCGCCGCTGTTGATGGTCATCGTGCCGGTATTGCTGAAGCTGGTCGCTGTGGTTGAGACAACGTTGCTCGAACCCCCGATGGTGAGTGTGCCGGAGTTGGCAGCGAGGCTGGCAAGGGCGCTCGTGCTATTTGCGTTCTCGATGGTGCCGCCCGCCAGCGTGAGATTAGCCGCGTTGGTGGTGATGGTCTGGGTCGCGCCGGTCAAGCTCAGGTTGGCATCGAGCACGTAGGTTCCGGCGGTTAGAGAACCACCGCTGATCTGCGAGAGCGTCGCCACCTTGAAACTCTCACCTCCGAGAATAGTCAGCGAGCCTGCGTTGCTGAAGTTGCCCGCGTCGGTGAAGGCCGTGCCTCCGATCGTGAGCGATCCGGTGGAAGTGATGCTGGTCAGTCCGGCCAGCATGTTCGTGGTGCAGCCGCTGCACGTGTTGTACAGTTGGCCGCCGCCTTCTTCGGTTACGTTCGCCGCGAGTGTCGTGATGCCGTTTGTGCCGGCGTTCCACTCGATATTGGCGCCATTCGCGATGTAGGTCCCACCGGTTAGCGTCGCAGTGCTCTGGTTGTCATTAGTAAAGAAGTTCACCGATCCCGCAGGCCCTTCGATGGTGAGCGTGGCTCCGGTGGCTTCGATGGTGCCAGTGTTATTGAAGTTCAGGTTGCTGACATTGATGAGCATGTTGCCGCTGGCGTTCGCGTTGATAGTTCCTGAATTGACGAGGCCCATTAGACCGTTGCCGATGTTGCCCGCACCTTGAATGGTTTCGGCGTTGGTGAGCACGTCAAATCCGGCAGCCCCAAAGATGTAGTTGTTCGCGTTGGCCGACATTGTCACCGCGCCGCCGCTCAAGATCACATTGCCCTCGATCACCAATTCCGTGAAGTTCCCCGAAGAGTTCAACTGCACCGCGCCCAGTTGGGAGTATGTTCCGCCCTCGAGATCCAGAGTCGCGTTGTTGTCGATCTTCAGTATCCCGCCCGCCGAGTTGTTTATTGTTCCGCCCAGCACGTTCGTGCCTGAGGCGATCTCAATCGTTCCCGTGGAACTGTTGGTTAGTGTGCTGCCGCCGTGAATCGTCCCACTGTTCAATTGCAAAGACGATGCCCCTGTCAGAGTTATCGCCCCTCCGTTTACCGTCGAACTCGTCACCTGGATCGTGCCGGTGTTGGCGGAGATCGTCCCGCCGACGTTGTTGACTGTGCCTGTGCTTGAGAGCGCTAAGGTCGCCCCGGAGGTCGCTTCCAGCGTGCCCGTGTTCGTCACACCGCCGTTGGCCTGGATCGTAATACCCGACGTTTGATTCGAGTTAATCGTACCGGAGTTCACCAGCGTCATCTGGCCGTGGCCGATCTGTCCGGCGCCGGAGATCGTTTCCTGGTTGTTCAGCGTGTCTGTAGAGAGCTGGCCGAAGATGTAGTTCTGGGTATTGTTCGACAGCGTCACCGAGCCGCCGCTCAGCGTGACATCACCTTGCAGGACTAATTCGGTGAAGTTCCCGGATGAATTCAGTTGCACCGTTCCCAGTTGCGCGTACGTTCCACCCTCGAGGTCCAAGGTCGCATTGTTATCGATCTTCAGGATGCCGCCCGCTGAGTTGTTGATCGTTCCACCCAGGACATTCGCACCCGTCGCGATCTCGATCGTTCCAGCCGAGCTATTGGTCAGCGTGCCCGTATGGACGTTCCCGCTGTTCAACTGCAACGACGACGCCCCGGTCAGCGTGATCGTTCCGCCATTTACCGTCGAACTGTTCACTTGTACGGTGCCCGTATTGGCCGAGATCGTTCCGCTGGCGTTGTTGATCACTCCCGTGCTCGACAATGTCAACGTTGCCCCTGACGTCGCCTCCAGAGTGCCCGTATTGGTCACGCCGCCATTGGCCTGGATCGTGATCCCGCCGGATTGGTTGGAGTTGATTGTCCCGGAGTTGACCAGCGTCATCTGTCCATGGCCGATTTGTCCCGCTCCGGAAATCGTCTCCTCATTCGTCAGCGTGTCGGTTGAGTCCTGCCCAAAGATGTAGTTCTGCGTATTGTTCGACATCGTGACCGCGCCGCCGCTCAACGTTACATTCCCGTCCAGCACCAACTCGGTGAAGTTGCCTGACGAGTTCAGTTGCACCGTTCCCAACTGCGAGTACGTTCCAGCTTCCAGGTCCAGGATCGCGTTGTTGTCGATCTTGAACGTTCCGCCCGCCGAGTTGTTGATCGTGCCGCCCAGCACGTTCGTGCCTGACGCGATCTCTATCGTCCCCGTCGAACTGTTGGTCAACGTGCCCCCGCTGTGAATCGTGCCGCTGTTCAACTGCAACGTCGAGGCGCCGGTCAACGTCACGGTTCCCCCATTCACCGTCGAACTGTTCACCTGCACCGTGCCCGTGTTGGCCGAGATCGTTCCTCCAGCGTTGCCGATAACGTCGCTTAATAGCGTCAGCGTCGATCCCGAGGTTGCCTCCAGCGTACCCGTATTGGTTACACCGCCGTTGGCCTGGATCGTGATCCCCGACGACTGGTTCGAGTTGATTGTTCCCGAGTTCACCAGCGTCATCACCCCGTGCCCAATCTGTCCCGCTCCGGAAATCGTCTCTTCATTAGTCAGGGTGTCGGCTGAGACCTGGCCGAAGATGTAGTTCTGAGTATTGTTTGACAGCGTAACCGCGCCGCCGCTCAGCGTGACATTGCCTTGCAGCACCAGCTCCGTGAAGTTTCCCGACGAGTTCAGTTGTAGCGTTCCCAGCTGCGAGTACGTACCACCCTCGAGATCCAGAGTCGCATTGTTGTCGATCTTGAAGGTTCCGCCCGCTGAGTTGTTGATGGTCCCGCCCAGCACATTCGTGCCGGACGCGATCTCGATCGTTCCCGTGGAACTGTTTGTTAACGTCCCGCCGACGAATGTGCCGGTGTTCAACTGTAATGTCGCTGCGCCAGTCAGCGTCACATTTCCCCCGGTGACCGTCGAACTATTTATCTGCACCGTGCTGCCGTTGGCTGAGATCGTTCCGCCGTTATTGTTGACAGTCCCCATGCTTAAGAGCGTCAAGGTCGAGCCCGCGGTCGCTTCCAGGGTGCCCGTATTAGTCAGCCCGTCGTTAGCATCAACTGTGATCCCGGATGACTGGTTGGCATCGATTGTCCCCGAGTTCACCAGCGCCATCTGCCCATGCCCGATCTGCCCTGCGCCCTGAATCGTCTCCTGGTTGGTCAGTTGATCGAGAGAGTTCGCCCCGAAGATGTAGTTCTGGGTATTGTTCGACATCGTCAAGGTGCCGCCGCTCAGGGTGACGTTGCCCTCTAGCTCCAGTTCAGTGAAGTTGCCCGTCGAGTTCAGAGTGATGGCGCCAGCGCCGCTCATATTGCCGGCGACGGTCATTGTGGAGTTGTTCGCCAGGGCAATCGTCCCCGCATTGCTGATGGCGCCGCCGACCGTAAGGGTGGTGCCCCCGTTTACCGTCACCGAATCACCAGTATTACTCATAGTGAGTGTGCCGATGGTGAAGTTCTGATCGGAGGTGGTAGCGGCGGTCGTAAGGCTGATGGCGATGTTCTCGCCGGATGTGATTGCGCCATTGTTCCAGTTGCTGGCATTGCTCCAGTCGGCGTTCGAGCCACCGCCCGTCCAGGTGTCGGTCGTAGCTGGCGGTGGTCCATTGGGCTTTGCCCGCCGCGCCGCCGCTACTCCCACCACCGGATGCCGGTTCAGCAGCGACCGCTGCGAGAGCTTGCGCTGGGTTTGCGCAGCCGCCTGCGCCGAGGCCAAGCCATCAGAGCTGAAAAAGGATGTAACCAGGCAAAGGGCCGTAATACCAAAAACTTGGCGAAAGGACGCTGGGCGCATGGAACGCTCCGGGAGAAAAATTTTCCGTGCCCGGCGCACTGGTTCGTGGCACAATGTACCGCGAAACGGCTTACCAGTGGCCGTAGGACGAGCAGCCTACAACATTCCGCACTGCATGTTCCTCAACTCATTCTTAAGAACTCTAAAGCGGGGCTAACCCTATGAATTACAAAGGATCTGTGCGAGAGATAGCAGAGAGTTCGGGCCGCCTCTGGCGTTTTGCGGATTACGAATTTGATGAACTCGGACGCGAGTTGCGGGTTAAGGGCAGGCCGGTCGAGGTGGAATCGAAGCCCCTCGAGATCTTGCTTCAGCTTCTTCTTCATGCCGGCGAGGTCGTGACCAAAGAAGAATTACTGGAATCCGTCTGGCCCGACGTCACGGTGGTCGATGGGTCGTTGGCCACGGCTGTCTCCAAGCTGCGTAAGGCGATGGGGGATGAAGACCATCCTACGATTGTCACGATTCCTAGAATCGGCTATCGGCTGGCGGTTCCGGTCCATTGCAAGACCGTTGCGGCGGCCGCCGGGCCTGAATTGGGATTCAGAGCCGGTGACACAGTCCCCGGACGCGACCAGTGGCGTCTTACCCGTCCCATGGACGTTTCCGGATCAAGCGAAGTCTGGCTGGCAGAAAATCCCAAGACTCGCGAACAGCGGGTCTTCAAGTTCGCCGCCGACGGAGGCCGATTAAAGGCTCTGAAGCGGGAGAGTACGATCTCACGTTTCTTGCGCGAGTCGCTGGGCGACCGACCGGAGTTCGTCCGCATCCTCGAATGGAATTTTGAGACCCCTCCGTTCTTTCTTGAAAGCGAATATGCCGGCCCTAACCTGGCGGAGTGGGCCGAGGCACAGGGAGGTCTTCTCAAAGTTCCGCACGAGACTCGCCTTCAATTATTAATCGACATTGCCAAAGCAGTGGCCTCCGCGCACGGCATTGGAGTGCTCCACAAAGATCTGAAGCCAGCAAACATTCTGGTGGTTCCCGGCAGCAATGGCGGCTGGCAGGTCAGGCTCGCGGACTTCGGCAGCGCTTCACTGTTCGATCCGTCCCGGCTTCACGCCTTGGGAATCACGAATCTGGGATTTACTCAGACTGCATCGCTCGAAGCACAGGCGTTGACCGGAACGCTTATGTATATGGCGCCCGAGGTCCTGGCGGGGCAATCTCCCAGCGCCGGCGCCGACGTCTATGCTCTCGGCGTCATGCTCTATCAATTGACCATTGGCGATTTCCGCAAGCCGCTTGCTCCGGGCTGGGAAGCGGAGATTCAAGATCCCCTGCTTCGTGAAGACATTGCCGATGCCGCCTGCGGCGACCCCGCCAAGCGGCTTAGTAGCGCAGCGGACCTGGTCGAGCGTTTGCTAACCCTCGAGCAACGCCGAATCAAGCGCGACGAATTGGAAGCTGCAAGGTCGCGCGCGCTCATCGCCGAGCGGAAGTTGGCTGAGACACGCGCCCGGCGGCCGTGGGTTGTGTTTGCGGTGATTGCATTGGCGCTCGGATTGGGAGTCAGCTTTGCGCTCTACCGTAAAACCGTCCGCGAACGCGACAATGCCAACCGCCAGACCGCCATCGCAACTTCTATCAGCCGGTTTCTGGCAGACGATCTGCTGGGCCGCAGCAATCCGTTCGTGAGTGGCAAGTCTGGCGAATTGCTGATGGATGCCATTAAGCAGGCCTCGCCCAACATCGACCTGAAATTCAAAGATGAGCCTATGGTCGCCGCTCGGCTTCACCAGACGATTGGCCGAGCCCTTGATAACCGCACGGATTATCCCGATGCTCGCCACGAATTTGACCGCGCCGTAACTCTTTTTAAGCAGGTGGATGGAGAGTTGTCGCAAGACGCGATCGCCCTTCAACTGCAGCGCGCCACCCTGGAGGCGCGGAGTTATGAGAAAGATTCACTTCCGTTAGCCAAGTCGATTCTCGAACAACAAAAGGCGCTGATCGCAAAGCTTCCGCATCCGCGGCCGGACCTGCCGGTCTGGTTATTCTCCGCGCAGGGAATGATCGCGCTCATCGAGAACGATGCAAAATCCGCCGCCGAGAATTTCCAGGCAGCTCTGGACAAGGTAAACGCCCTTCCGGAATTCGATGAGAGCGCGCGCCTGACTTTCAAACAGCGGCTGGGCTTTTCCTACATCCGCCTGGGTGAGGGTGACAAGGCGGAGCAGACATTTCGAGATCTGATTGTCGCTTTTACGCGCGTGGTGGGTCCAGACAGTCCAAATGTCTTGCGAGTTCGCCTGAATCTGGCGCAGGCTTTCATGATTGAGAAAAAATACGCGGAAGCGGTCAAAGAAACTACAGCTATCTATCCTGAATTTATTTCCCGCCTCGGCCCTGACCACGAACTCACCATGCAGTTGCTGGCCACGCGAGCCCAGTCGGAAGCGAGTCTCGAACTTTGGGACGATGCCGTCCACGATGACCTGGCCATCTACGATCTAGCCATTCGCAAGCAGGGGCCTCTGTCATTCTTCGCGGTAGCGACGCTCACCGACGCCGCTCTCGCTCAATGTCGCGCAGGCCATGATCACGAGGGCGAAGCCAATGCCCGCAAAGCGTATGAGGCGTCGGCAAAGGCGTTTGGCGCGCACGCCGCCTTGACGGGAGCCACGGCATACACATTGGCGAATTGCCTGATCGGTCCGGGCAAATTAGACGAGGCCACGACGTTACTGCAGCAAATCGACGTGGTGCCGGTCACCCAACTCACCGGCGATCCCAATTGGGGTGCGGGCGTAACTCTGGCCCAGGCCCAGATCGCCTATCGCCGCAACAACTACGATGCAGCGCGAGCGTACATTCGAACCGTGACTCCCGTTTTTACTCGCAAAGATGCGGAGCCGTTTCAAAAGAATGCGTTTGAATCCCTTAAAACCGCTTTGTACAAGCCGTCAGAGCAGAAGTAGAATTCATTGACCGATGGGCCCAGCACATTCCGGAATGGCCCAGCCAAGGAACGAATTTCAGAACCGGATTGCCCCTAGGCCAACGGACGATACGGCACTTAGATTCTCCTGACCCGATTCCTACGAACCAGAAGGTCGGGAGTTCGAATCTCTCAGGGCGCACCATCTTTCCTTTTCGCTTTCACGTCGCCGGCGGTCGCTGGGAAAAGGCGATTCTGGATACGGGCTATCCGCGGGTCCTGGCGCCTTTTGTTCGAATTGCGTTCCCTCCGTTTTCTGCTAGTCTATCTCTACCCTGTTGTTGCTTTCCCATTGTTTCGATTATTTGTTGACTGGGGTCTGTTCTCGAAAATCGGGTCGCGCCATGTCGAAAATTGTTGAGCAGGAGATGTCTGTACTGTCGTCGTCGAAGCACGGATTGCTATATCTCACCGCTAACGACTGGGCCCTCGTCGCCGACAAGGCGAGCCGCGTACACTTCAAAAAAGGGCAGGCTCTGGTTCATCAGGGCATTAAAACGGACGGAATCTATCTCGTACTCAAAGGGACGGCTCGAGTGCGAATTCCTGCGCAAAATAACGCGGCTACAATCGGTCCGGGAGAAATCTGCGGAGAAATGTCACTCTTGGAAGACGCTCCTGCCAGCGCCGGCGTGGTCGCAGAAGAAGAGGTGGAAGCCTATCACCTGAACCGCGCGACGCTGGAGGGGTTGTTTGAGCTTTTTCCCCACATGGCCTCGCGCTTTTACCGGTCGCTGGCGAAGAATCTCTCCCGCCGGCTCAGGGATTTGATCGGACAAAGTTCTGTGGCGCCAGCGAGATCTGGAAAAGCCTTATCCTGAAACCGCATGGTGGAGGCAGTTCCAGCAAAAATTGCAAACCGGAGGCCGGCCGCCGATGGGTCAGGCAGCGTGGAAGTTAAGGAGGTCCCGGAAACTCTTTCGAGTCTCGGGACGCCCGAATGGCTCACCCAGAACTGCTCAAAGACTACTTTAACTGTAGCCAGCCCTGGCATGAATTGCGCTTGTGCCACGTCTGGCACGAAATGGGTGAGGGCCGCCTTTTCGTGCATTTTTTCAAGAGGTCCGCTGGGAATTTGAGGGTATATTTTAGATGGGTGGCGACCCGAATTGGAACGGGAACAGACAGCATTTGGACGCAAAAGGCCTGTACTAGTGTGCATCGGTTTGCAGTTTCATATTGGCACTCGGATTCAGGATGTTAGCTAACTATGCTTACATTCAACAGGTTACGGATTATCCCCGTTTGGCACTTAGGATGCAGTTAGGGGAGTACGACTTGCGGGGTTTCTTGCCGCCAGGGGAAACCTGAAGTTTCCGAGCGAAATTTGATTTTCGAGAGTTGTTGAGGAGGAAGTAATTATGAAGCGGATAGTTCTGATGACGGTACTCGCTCTGGCCTTGCCTTTGGCAGCCTTTGCGGGGAATGTGGACTTCACCAACACCGGCGGCACTCTTACGGGCAGTTCTTTAGGCTTGACGCTTACCGGGTCTGAGCTGACAGTAGTCGACGGCCTCGGTGGAGCAGGACTGATCACGGGCGCGTTGGGCAGCTTAAGCTTTTCAACCGGCGCTCTGACGTCGGGAAGCCTAACAACCGGCGGGACATTCGCCGCTGGTGGAACGTTCACGATCACCGGCAACGGCACGGGAGGCATTCCTACCGGCGTGATCTTCACCGGGTCGTTCAGTGGCCCAGTGACTTGGACTGAATTTACGACTTCGGGGCCGAATGGATCGGTTTATTACACCCTTTCGGGCAACGTCTCGGGCACTTGGTACAACGGGACGACGGTCAGCGGAGCAACGACCCAGATCACCTTTAACGCCGGCAAGTACGGATTTACCGGATCGGTGCCATTGGGTAGCGGCGACACAGTCATCACGACCGTTCCTGAGCCGGGCACTCTCGGCTTGCTGGGAACCGGTTTAGTTGGTTTGGCTGGAATCGTACGCCGGAAGCTGAAAGCATAACTTTACAGGCTATCCGCCTCTCTCAAAAGCCCCGCAATCTGCGGGGCTTTTGTTTTGCTCTATCGGCTGTGCGGGCTGAGATCGCTCGATCTTCCACCAGCGCTGTTACCGCAGTAACGCAGCAACCGGGATTACCGTTGACCCCTATGGCTGTCGCTCCTTACATTCTCCACAGGGGGTCGTATGAAAGATATTCATGAGGTGTTGCGGCAGAAGCAGACCAAGTACGCCCAACTGGGTAAGCAAATTGAAATGCTCCAGCAGGCGGCAGAGAAGCTGCGTGAAGTGGCTCCCTTGCTGGCTGAAAACGATGAGGAAGATAATGCCGTCCTGATGGAAGTCGACGAGGCTTCTGATGCTATGGCGGCGAAGGCAGGTGCGGCTGGCGCAGGAGCGACCGCTCCCAAGGGAATTCGGCCTACGGCGCCTCGTTGGCCATAGTATCGGACATGATTCAGGCGACACAGTATCGAGCCAAGGCTCGCCCCGACTCAATGGAAAATTGGTTATGACACTTTTGGCATTGCTGGTTTCCAGCGACGAGTCTGCATCCGAGATCCTGAGCCGGGTTCTGCCGGCCAGTGGAATCGCCGTCGAGCGTTGCGATGTTTTCGCGGCAGCGGTCGACCGCCTTCAACAGCAAAAGTTCGATGCACTCATCGTTGATTTCGAAGATCCGGAGTTCGCGTCTGAGTTGTTCGAAGAGGCCCGCAGACTGAATTCAGGAAATCCGCCCGTCACTGTCGCGTTGGTGGGGGAAGCGGGCAAGGTGCGCGAAATCCTTAGTAACGGCGCGCATTTCGTGCTCTACAAACCACTCTCCGACGATAGCGCCAAGGCTGGCTTGCGCGCGGTCGCCGCTTTATTGAATCGCGAACGCCGCCGCGCTTACCGCGTCCCGGTGCAGGCTCCTGTGGAACTCACGCTGCCCGATAACAGTAAAGCTGAGGGAATTCTGCTCGACCTCAGCGAAACCGGGATGGACGTTCTCACGGCTGAACCCCAGTCCCCAGGTGCTCTGCTGGCCTTTCGCTTTCAGTTGCCTGACGGTAGTCTTGAAGTCCACGCTCACGGGCAGGTCGCATGGGCGAACGCGAACGGCCAAAGTGGATGTAAATTTCTGGATTTGGATCACTCCCTTAAAGCCCAACTTCAGGTTTGGCTGCAGGCTGCCGCGGGAACCACGGGCGGGCCAGACGAGACCATTCCGCATTGCAAACTCACGGATCTCAGCCTGGGTGGTTGCTATGTCGAAACCGATTCGCCGTTTCCCGAGCATGCATTGGTTGACCTTTGCCTGAGGGCCGAAGCTATGGCCGTTCATACTGAAGGCATGGTGCGGGTCACGCATCCGGGTCACGGCATGGGAGTGGAGTTCCCTTCCCGCACGCCGGAACAGCGCGCCGAGGTGGGCAATCTGATCAGCCTACTGCGCAGCTGCCCTGAGTCCATGCTCGAACTGAGCGTTTCACCGCGCGCCCTGACTGCAGACCTTAGCCAGTTTCAGCCCCGGCGAGATGAAACCGTGGAAGCTCCGCGCGGGGAAGATCTCAGTTCGGATCTGAGCGCTGAGGAGATGGAAGATCCCTTGCTCGAACTGCTGCGTGTGGGGTCGACGCTGCAACCGGATGACTTCCTCGTTGAACTTCGCCGCCAACGCTCGGGCGAGAGCGTCACAACGTAAATCGCAAACTCTCCTCCGGTATCCCACCGTTTGTTCAATCTTTCCCGCCTAACGTTTGCTTTCACACAAGGCCTCTCGCGGCTTCGGGCGGACTTTCGGTGCGTTGTGAATATGCAGCCCGACCACGCTTGTGCGAACATATACACCACCTCGAGGGCCTCTCTGGTTGGGGATCATGGGAGCAAAGCTGGCGTCTACCGTACAACCCGATTCCGCGAATAAACTGCCCACGAGTAAACTACCCAGCCTGGCATGGAGACCTTTAATCTCGATCGCTCTGGCGGCATTCGCAGTGGAGATTCCCTTTTTCTTTCGCGGCACTCCTTCCGGGCACGATGTTGAATTTCATCTGTACTCCTGGCTCGAAGTTCTTTCGCAGTGGAAGCACGGGATCATTTATCCGCGCTGGGCGGCGCTGGCAAACTTCGGATACGGAGAGCCGCGCTTCATCTTCTATCCTCCACTTTCATGGACGTTGGGAGCGGTGCTTACTGCGATCTTTCCCTGGCCGCTGGTCGCCAGTATCTACATTTGGATCGTGCTGGTGGCTGCTGGCGTGTCCATGTTTTTATTGGCGCGGGAGTGGCTTGACCGGCGCGATGCGACCTTCGCCGCCGTGTTGTATGCCGTCAATCCTTATCACCTTGTGATCGTCTATTGGCGGAGTGCGTTCGCCGAATTGCTGGCCAGTTCGTTGTTGCCTCTGCTGCTGTTGTTGGTGTTGCGCACGAACGACATGGAAGACAAAGACCGGCGCGTGACCCTCCCTCTGGCTTTGCTTCTTGCGTGTGCGTGGCTGATCAACGCACCCGTGGCGGTCATGATCCATTATTCGCTGGCGTTGCTGTTGCTCGTGATCGCCTGGCAGCGGCGCTCCCCCCAGGTTCTGCTGACGGGAGCGGTGGCGGTGATTTTAGGCGCGGCGCTGGCGGCATTTTATTTATTGCCTGCGGTTTACGAACAGAAGTGGGTCGACATTGCACAAGCGGTTTCCGCTGGCGTGCGTCCGCCGGATAACTTCTTATTTGTCCATACCGTCGACGCAGACCACGACGCCTTCAACGGCGTCATTTCGTGGATTGCCGTCGCGGAAATCATTCTTACTCTGGCAGCGGCTTGGTTCGCGCGAACCTGGGCGAGCCGCAATCGGCTACCCTGGTACTTGCTCGTGACCTGGACGGCGGTGTGCGCTGTGCTTATGCTCAAAGTCAGCGGTCCGCTGTGGAACATTCTTCCCGAGCTGCGCTTCATGCAGTTTCCCTGGCGCTTTCTGTTGTGCCTGGGAATTCCGTTCAGTTTGCTGACTGTGCTGGGTGTGCGGCGGTGGGCCGCGCGTGCGGCAATCTACGTGGCGATGCTATGCGTGATTGCTTTCGTATGGCACAACTTCCAGCCGCCCTGGTGGGACCACGCCGCCGACCTGCGCGAAATTCAGGAGAACATGGCGACGGGCAAAGGCTCCGAGGGCACAGACGAATACACGCCGGTGGGCGCCGATTTTTCGTTGCTCGATAAAGACGCGCGCCGCGTTACCGTGGATGGTCCTGCTCACGCTGCGATCCATGTTCTCGACTGGAGCGCCGAACGCAAGGTTTTCACCGCAGAGATATCAGCGCCGGATAATCTTGCTGTGCATCTCTTCAACTACCCGGCGTGGCGTGTGGAAGTGAATGGCCGCGTCGTACAGGCTGGGACGCGCGAAGGCACTGGACAGATGCTGGTTCCGGTGCAAGCGGGAGCGAATCGCGTGCAGATTTATTTTGCTCGCACTTTGGATCGCAGCCTGGGCGGATGGATTTCGCTGATCACTCTGATTGTGATTTTCATCTCTACGCGATATGAAATTGAACTTACGTGGATTCCGAAAACACGCGACCTGAACACAATGCGACGAATTCTGATCGCGACCTCGAATCCGGGAAAGCTGCGAGACTTCGCCGGTGCCGCGCTCCGGCACGGAGTCGAAATCGCTGGGATCCCTGACTTCTCTTCCCTCCCCTTAGTCGTGGAGGATGGCCTCACTTTCGAAGCGAATGCGCGCAAGAAAGCCGAAGAATACAGCCAGTACGTTCCCGGAGAAATAGTCCTCGCCGATGATTCAGGTCTAGAGGTCGATGCGCTGAACGGCGCGCCAGGTGTGCATTCCGCCCGCTACGCCGCCGACCAACCAGACAAGGCTGACGCGAACACCGACGACAAAGCCAACAACGCGCGCGTTCTGCAAGAACTGAAAGGAGTTCCGCAGGAACGACGCACCGGCAGGTTTGTCTGCGTGCTCGCCGCCGCGCGCGACGGCAAGACACTGGCGACATTTCGCGGCACGGCCGAAGGAATCATCCTCGATTCTCCGCGCGGCACGAATGGCTTCGGCTACGATCCGCTATTTTATTTTCCTCAGATCAAGAAGACATTCGCGGAGTTAACCGCAGAAGAAAAATCCAATTACAGTCACCGCGGCGCGGCTTTCCAGCAGTTCCTCAATTGGTGCAAAGATTTTACCGGCAACTGACGGCTGGCAACCGGCAACTGTTCCTTGACTTCACTTCTCTCGTGCGCGGATAATAAAAAGTTCTTTTACCGTCTCTGAACTCACAAGGAGCGCTTAGTGGCGTCAGCGGCCAGTTCTACTGCTCCAGAAATAAATAAAGCTGCACGGCATGGAGTCGCGCCCCTGCGCGCCGGCCAGGGTACGTCGTTTGTTTTGCGGCGCCTGCATTCGCTCTCCGGCATCGTTCCGGTCGGCGCGTTTCTTTTTGAACACATTCTGATTTCCAACTCCACCGCGATCAGCGGCCCTCCAGCCTACGCGCGCCAGGTCAGCTTTCTGGCCAATCTTCCTCTAGTTTTCTTTCTCGAACTCTTCGGAATCTGGCTGCCCATCGCGTTCCACGCGCTCTACGGTTTCTATATCTGGTACCGCGGCGATGGGAACACGATGGAATATCCCTGGGCCGGAAACTGGATGTACACCGCGCAGCGCTGGACCGGCGGCATCGCTTTCTTTTACATCGTCTGGCACACCTACACCATGCGGTTCACCGGGGTCGATCTGCACGATCATCCCGAGTTCTCGTTCGGCAAAGTTGCGGCTGAGGTTCATAACCCGTTGCTGCTCGCGTTCTACGTGATCGGACTGATTTGCGCGTCGTGGCATTTCGCCTACGGCATCTGGCTGTTCGCGGCAAAGTGGGGCATCGTCACCGGAGACAAAGCGCAGCAAAGATTTCTCAAAGTCTGCCTCGGATTTTTTCTGCTCCTGAGCGTCGTGGGCCTGGTGAGCTTGTACACATTCGCCGAGCGTTTTGAGGATGCTCCCACCGCGCAAGGAAATATCGTCGACACGCGCCACCCGGCTAAACCCGAAACGGCAGCGTACAGAAAGCCGGTGGAGTGAAATGGCAGCCCCTAAAATTATCGTTATCGGTGGCGGCCTCGCCGGACTCGCCGCCGTCATCAAGATCGCTGAGATGGGCGCGAACGTCGATCTCTTTTCCATCGTTCCCGTCAAGCGTTCGCATTCCGTGTGCGCGCAGGGCGGCATCAACGCGGCGAAAAATCTAAAGGGCGAAGGCGACTCGACCTGGATTCACTTCGACGACACGGTATACGGCGGAGATTTTCTCGCCAACCAACCTCCAGTCAAAGCCATGTGCGAGGCCGCGCCCGGCATCATCGATCTGCTCGACCGCATGGGCGTGCCTTTCAATCGCACGCCGGAAGGCCTGCTCGACTTCCGCCGCTTCGGCGGCACTTTATATAACCGCACAGCATTCGCGGGCGCAACCACGGGTCAACAACTTCTCTACGCGCTCGATGAACAAGTCCGCCGCTACGAATCCGAAGGCAAAGTGAAAAAGTACGAGCACTGGGAATTTCTCTCCGCGGTGCTCGATGGAAACCGTGTCTGCCGCGGCATCTGCGCCATGGACTTGCGCAGCATGGAAGTTCGCACCTTCCCCGCCGACGCCATCATCATCGCTACCGGCGGCAACGGAGCCATCTTCGGCAAGTCGACCAATTCGGTGGTATGTACTGGGTCGGCGCAGTCTGCGCTCTATCAGCAGGGCTGTTACTACGCCAACGGCGAATTCATTCAGGTGCATCCCACCTGCATCCCCGGCAACGACAAGCTGCGCCTCATGTCGGAATCCGCGCGCGGCGAGGGCGGACGCGTCTGGGTTCCAAAGAAGGCAGGCGACAATCGCGATCCGAAATCCATCCCGCAGAACGAGCGCTGGTATTTTCTCGAAGAGTGGTATCCCAAGTACGGCAACCTGGTTCCACGCGACATCGCGACGCGAGCCATCTTTAAGGTCGTGTTTGAACTGAACCTCGGCATCGACGGCAAACCGATGGTCTACCTCGACCTCACTCACATCGACCGCAAGATTCTCGATCGCAAGCTGGAAGGCATTCTAGAAATCTACGAGAAATTTGTGGGCGACGACCCACGCGATACGCCCATGAAGATTTTCCCCGGCATGCATTACACCATGGGCGGCCTGTGGATCGACTTCAAACAGGCGACGAATATCCCTGGCATCTTCGCCGCCGGCGAGTGCGAGTATCAATACCATGGCGCGAATCGTCTCGGCGCAAACTCGCTCGTCTCCTGCATCTACGGTGGCCAAATCGCCGGACCGAATGCCGTTAAGTATGCCCGCGGATTGCAAGCGCTTCCCGATGGCAACGGAGTTTTCGAGGCCGAAAAGAAAAAGCAGGAAGACGCCAATTCCCTGCTCATGAATAATCAGGGCACGGAGAATCCGTTCCGGCTGTGGCAGGAACTGGGCGAACTGATGACCAAGGATTGTACGGTCATCCGCTACAACAAGAATTTGGAGCAGACGGATGCGAAGCTGGTCGAGATGCTCGAACGCTTCCGCAAGGTGAACCTGAGCGACCGCACGCAGTGGGCAAATACCAGCGTGGCCTTCACCCGCCAGCTTTACAACATGCTGCAACTGGCGCGAGTGATCGCTCAAGGCGCGCGCATGAGAGACGAGTCGCGCGGGGCGCACTACAAACCAGACTTCCCTGACCGCGACGACAAGAATTTCCTGAAGACGACGAAGGCATATTTCGCGCCGGATGCAGACGAGCCAAAGTTCGAGTTCGAAGAGGTAGATGTGTCACTGATTCCGCCGCGGCCGAGGAAGTATGACGCAGCGAAGTGAGAGCACTTACTACGGTGTTAGGAAGTCCAGGTGGATCATTGGGTGTGTTAGCACCTTGGCTCTGTTCTACTCGCTCTTTGTGGCGTACCGGGCCCGGGGAATCTTCATTCCAGATAAAGGACCGTGGCCGTGTATCAAGATCGAGCAGCTTGTGTTGCTCGTGATCTGGAGTCTAGTCCCGCCAGTTTGGTTTTGGTTCGAATTCTACTTCCAGTATTTGAGACACTGGGAACAGAACACTTTGCCCCCGCGCGACTTTGACGTCTTTAAGCACGGGCAGGATGTTTCTGCAAAAATCTGGATTGCCGTCTCATCGGTGTTGTTAGTGCTGTATTTTGGGAAAGACATCAGGCTTGGAAAGTGAAACCTGCAGCGAGCGATCAAGGGCTGAATATCCAATGGCTGAACATAAATCCGTAATCATAAAAATCAAGCGCCAGAACAATCCCACTTCCAACTCCTACTGGGAAGAGTTCGAACTCGCCTGGCATCCGGGCATGAACGTAATCTCCTCGCTCATGGAGATCGCCGCCAACCCCGTCACCCGCGAAGGCAAGGCAACTACGCCCATCACCTACGACTCGAATTGCCTCGAGGAAGTCTGCGGCTCCTGCGCCATGCTCATTAACGGTAAAGCCCGCATGGCTTGCTCAGCGTTGATCGACAATCTCGAGCAACCGGTAAAGCTCGAGCCATTTTCCAAGTTCCCCATCGTGCGCGATCTGGCGACCGATCGCAGCGTGATCTTCGAAAATCTTAAAATCGTCAAAGCATGGGTGCCGATCGACGGGACTTACGACCTTGGCCCCGGCCCGCGCGTGTCGCCCGAGGAACAAGAGCAGGCTTATCCCATTTCCCGCTGCATCTCCTGCACCTGTTGCATGGAAGCCTGCCCGCAATTCAATGAAGATACGGGCTTCGTAGGCGCGGCGACTATCGCGCAAGTGCGTCTGTTCAACACACATCCCACGGGCAAAGAACTGCAGCGCGAGCGTCTCGCGGCCTTGATGGGCGATGGCGGCATCCAGGAATGCGGCTACGCGCAGAACTGCGTCGAGGTTTGCCCCAAGGATATCCCGCTGACAAAAGCGATTTCCGAAGTCGGCGGTGCCGTCATGAAGCAAGCCATCGGTGACCTTTTCCGGCGCTGATTTTTGTCACTTTCGTCCCCATAGACTCGGCCTGTTCTGCATCTAAGAAACGTAAGTTGTTGCCCTGTTGGGATATGCACGGCCGCTCAAACGCCGCGCTGGGATGGCGTTTCGCGTGCTTCTATCCACGACAGAACCGTCGCGGCCTCGCTCAAGTAACCAGAGGTAACCAGAGCCGAGGCGATGCCAGCCAAGTACGGTGGTAATCGCCCGAACGCAATCAAAGGTTGGGCCTCTTGACAGTATGGCTTACAATACCCGGACGGTGGCGGGTTGAGCCGGACGGAAGACTACGGAGCCCTTTGCGATTAAAAATTCAGCGCCGGATGATTCTCGCTTCCCTGCTGGTCTGCCTATGCAGCCCGCTTTTTGCCGCAACCACCGTCAAGCATAAACCGGCCGCTCACCACCGCTTCCGGTTGCACTGGTCGCGCTGGAATCCAATGTTCCGGCCTTCCCACGAATCTCTTTTAATACAGAACGCCGAGATCGACCGCATGGAACTGCCGCGCATTCAGGACGATGATGAACTCGAAGCGCTGAAGGCAAGCGGAGCGCTGCAGCCCATCGTCCCCGGCGAAACATTGCGCTTCGACCCGCGCCTCGATCCTTCGCGCCGCTACAGCCGTCCCTGGACCCGCGACTTTGTACAGGATCTCTCGCAGGCTTATTACCACCGTTTTCACGAACAGATTCAGGTGAACTCCGCCGTGCGCACGGTAAAGGTTCAGAAAAAACTTCGCCGCCACAACCGCAACGCGGCGCCGGCTGAAGGCGAGACCGCTTCGTCGCATCTTGCCGGCCTCACCGTGGACCTGCAGCGCCGCGGTATGACCCAGGATCAGGTTCACTGGATGGAGCGCTACCTCTTCTACATGAAGGCTCTCGGCCTGGTTGAGCCCGAAGAAGAGCGCCATCAGTGGGTATTCCACATCATGGTCTCAGGCCGCTACGCCGATTGGCGCGAAACCCAGGACATCGTCCCCATGGAGCGGACAGATCCCGATGTCGCACCCGCTGCGATCACGGCAGACAGCCGTCCCGAATAATTCGTCTCGCGTTCTCTTCCGATTAGTATCGTCCACCTGTTGAAAGTTGTTTCCTGATCGTCCTTTCTTCATTCCCTCCCAGCCTATACAATCGTTAGCTTGCCGCTGACTTTGCTCGTTGGCTCGCCAACTCCATGACTCACTTCAGAATTCTTTTGCTCTCATGCCTGCTCCTCGCCACGTCGCCGGCGATGCCTCAATCGACGACTGCAGCAGACGCACCGATCAGCGCCAAGGCCCGCGCGATCCATGACTCCGCGCTGGTAATCGACACCCACGCCGATACGCCGCAGCGCTTTCTCGACGAAAACTTCGACATCGGCTCAAACGATCCCAACGATGTCGGCCACATCAGCCTCGACAAAGCCAAACGCGGCAATCTGGGCGCGGAATTCTTTTCCATCTGGGTCGATCCAGAAACCAATCAGGGCCACTTCGCACAGCACACATTCGATCTCATCGACTCCGTTTACGAACAGGCCGCCCGTCATCCCGATCGCATGATGATGGCGTTCTCCACGACGGATATCGAACGCGCGCACAAAGAACACAAACTCGCCGCGCTCATGGGAATCGAGGGCGGCCACTCGATTGAGAACGACATGCACCTGCTGCGCGACTACTACCGCCTCGGCGTGCGTTACATGACGCTCTCCTGGTCGAACACGAACGAGTGGGCAGATTCCTCCGGCGACATCAACGATTCCAAGGTGCAGCATCACAACGGCCTGACGGATTTCGGCAAGCAGGTAGTGCTCGAAATGAATCGCCTGGGCATGATGGTCGACATCTCGCACGTGGCCGATAAAACGTTTTGGGATGCAATCGCAACCACCAAGGCTCCCGTCATCGCCTCGCACTCGTCGGCCCGCGCACTCACCAACGCGCCCCGCAATATGACCGATGACATGCTGCGCGCCGTTGCCAAGAACGGCGGGGTTGTGCAAGTAAACTTCTTCTCAGGCTTTTTGGATGAAGACTATCGCAAGGCCTCGGCGGCGCAGAGCAAAGACCAGGCCGCTGCGATCCAGAAATATATCGATTCCTTGCGCGCCGAGGGCAAGCCCGTCAACTACATTGAAGTCAATCGACTTGACCGCGAGTGGATGGCGAAAATCCCGCGCCCGCCCTTCAAAGCTCTGATCGACCACATCGACCACATCGCCAAAGTCGCTGGCATCGACCATGTCGGGCTAGGCTCAGACTTCGACGGCGTAAGCGGCGCCACACCGCAGGGCATGGATTCCGCCGCCGACCTCCCGAAGATCACGCAGGCCCTGCTCGATCGCGGTTATACCGCCGACGACATCAAGAAAATTCTCGGCGGCAATATTCTGCGCGTCTTCCGCCAGGTTGAAACCGTCAGCCGCGAAATGCAGGCGCACTCCCATTGATCCCGGGCGCTGTCCTACAATGAAACGGTACAATGCAACGTTGCAGTAAACTACCGGGCAAGATCCCGTGCAAGGAGCAATCATGCGTAATACTTTTCTGATCCTCACCCTGCTTTCTGCCGCCGCGTTTACCGGTTGGGCGCAAACCAGCACGCCAGCGCCCGCGGCCAAGCCCAGCACCGCGGCCAAGCCACCCGTTCACCACGCGGCCGCGACGGGCACCCCCACGGCGATTATCGAGACCACAGTTGGAAACTTGACCTGCACTCTGTTCCCCGACAAAGCTCCCATCGGAGTCGAAAACTTCATCGGCCTCGCCACCGGCAAGAAAGATTGGAAGGATCCAGCCACCGGAGCCAACAAGCACGGCGTGCCGCTCTACGACGGCACAATTTTTCATCGCGTGATCCCCGACTTCATGATTCAAGGGGGCGATCCCATTGGCACCGGAACTGGCGACCCCGGATACAAATTCAAGAACGAAGTGTCTTCCGACCTCTTGTTCGACAAGCCGGGCCGCCTTGCCTACGCCAACTCCGGCCCTGACACGAACGGATCGCAGTTCTTCATCACCGAAGTCGCCGTGCCGCACCTCAACGGCAATTACACAATTTTCGGCCAGTGCGACGATGCTACTGTAGCCCTCGTGACGGTAATCGCGCACAAAGCGACGGACCCCAGCAACAACCGGCCGTTTCGCCCCGTGAAGATCACTCACATCAAAATCGTTCGCGAGGGCGCATCCACGGCGGCTAAACCTGCAACTCCGGCGAGGAAACCAGCAAGCACAACGCCAGCCGCGCCTTCGACTCCCAAATAGCTGCGCAGATTTTCGTCATGACAAAAAGCAGCCGACTCTTGATCTTCTTAACGCTCGCAACGTCCGTCGTCGCGCAGACGCAGCAGACCTCGCCACAAACGGCCGCTCAACCTTCTGCGGATTCGACTAAACCGCAGGCCTCAGTTCAGCAGGATGTCCCCTACGCCACAGTCGGCGGACATCAGCTTCTGTTGGATGTTTACCAGCCGGGCGAAACCTCTTCCGGCTTACGCTCGGCGGTGATCCTCATCCATGGCGGCAGTTGGATGAATTTCGACAAGGGCAACATGCGCAGCATGGGCATGTTTCTTGCCCGCTGCGACTTCGTGGCGTTCTCAGTCGACTACCGTTTGTTTCACGGCACGGAAAACGCATGGCCGGCCCAGTTAGACGACGTGCAGCGCGCAGTACGCTGGATTCGCGCCAACGCGGCAAAGTATCACATCGATTCCGATCGCATTGGAGCCTTCGGACACTCCGCAGGCGCGCAGTTGGCGGCTCTGTTGGGCATGGAAGCCACGCGCGATAACTCGGATCCCGCTCTCGCCAAGTACTCCAGCACCGTGCAAGCGGTCGTCGACGTCAGCGGACCCGTCGATTTCACCACCCATCGTGATTCCGAGGGCGAGACTTTTCTGTCAAAGTTTTTGGGCGGCGACTATGCCCACAATGCGAAAGGCTGGAAAGACGCATCGCCCGTATTTCATGTTTCGAAGAACACAGCGCCGTTCCTCATCCTTCACGGCACGCAGGATGTCGAAGTTCCGATGGCTCAAGCTCAGGAACTGTACGACAGACTGACCGAGGCTGGCGTTCCAGTAAAATTTGTGAAGGTGGAAGACGTTCACACCTTCGAGAAACCAGAAGCGCGCAAGCGGCTGGCTCTCGAGACTCAAGCCTTCTTCACTCAGTATCTTCAGCCCGGCAATCTGAAATAAAATCAGAGAAGCAGCAGCAGAAGCGATTAGGCCCGAAAAAACCCGCCATTCTTGTTAGAATCAGAAGCCGCTAATTCAAGGAGAGAATATATCTATGAGCCGTCCCGCAGGAACCTACGCTATTTTTGACACCTCCGAAGGAACCATCGTCTGCCGCCTCTTCGAAAAAGAAGCCCCGAAAACCGTATCCAACTTTGTGGACCTGGCCGAAGGCAAGCGTGAGTGGACTCATCCCTCCACGCGCAAGAAATCCAACGACCGCCTCTATGACGGAACAATCTTTCATCGCGTCATCCCCGACTTCATGATCCAGGGCGGCGACCCGCAAGGCACCGGCATGGGAGGCCCCGGCTACCAGTTCGAAGACGAGACCAAAGGCTCGCCCCACAAACTCGACAAAGCGGGCAAGCTAGCCATGGCCAATTCCGGGCCCAACACCAACGGCTCGCAATTCTTCATCACCGTAGCGCCCACAACGTGGCTGACTGGCAAGCACACAATCTTCGGCGAAGTAGTCGAAGGCCAGGATATTGTTAAGAAAATTTCCGAAGTCCCGCGCGGCCGCAACGACAAGCCGAACAAAGATGTAGTGGTGAAGAAGGTCACGATCGAGAAGGCGTAGCTGACCGCGTATTAATTTGCGAGAATGGAAATGCCCTCAGTCTTAATGAGGTTTCGGTCAGCGGTTATCAGTGTTAGCCCGAACGCCTTGGCTGTAGCCGCTAGGAATAGATCGGCTGGGTCTTCATGCGGCACGACAACGGTCGGCAGCGTTCGTGCGACCTCAAAAGTAAGCGGAGCTTCAATGACAGGAAGGTCGCTCAAGCTATTCGCCAGCCAAGTCGTAAAATCGGTCGAAATCTGGACACGCTTCTTCTTGAAAAGCAGGAACGCCTCCCAGATGCTGATCGGCGAAAGCCAAAGTTCATTTTGCCGGTTGTCCAGCTCCTTCGCGACCCTTCTGGAAAGTCGGTGAGGTTCCCCAAGACTCCAAAGCCAGACGTGAGTGTCCAACAATAGCTTCATTCCCGCCACGCGTCCCAGTCATCCAGGCTGCCGGTCGGGCCAACGATATCGCCAACGATTTTCATGCTCGCAGCCATCGTACCTAGGCGCCTTCCTTCACTTTTTTCAGCAGTGGAGGGGACCACTTCAGCCACCGGTTTGCCAAAGCGAGTGAGTCGAATCGGTTTGCGCGTCTTGCGCACTTCCTCGATCATGCCGAGGCATTTCGCTTTGAACTCGGAGATGGCTACTTCTTTCATCTTCCCACTTATACCATGGTCAATGACCATGGTCAAATGTGCACCAATGACCATGGGATGTTGCGGAGACAATGACAAGCAGGTTTAAGCTGCCAACTAGTTTGTGATCGAACAGCGTTCTTCAAGCCAGAAGCAGAAGAAGAACTCTAGTGCACCGCAGTCTTCACCCTCGCGCCCGCTTCCGCCGTCCTCTCCATCTCCACGCCGATCTGTTTCCCCAATCCATCCTGATAAAGATCGAAATGGCTTTTCCCCGGCAGGTAAGTGAACGTGGCCTTGATGCCAAGCTCTTTCAGAGTTTGTTCAAGCAGGTGCGCCGGAGCGTCCAGATGGAAGGTGTCGGCCGTGCCGACTGTGAGATGAATTTTATTTTGCAGCAGCGGACGCAGACGTTGCGCATTCTTCCGAAGAATTTCGGCAATGTCGTATTTCTCCCACGCCTTTTCGACTTGCCGATCGACCGCACCCGTCTGCCGATCGAATAATCGCTCCGGCCTTCCATCCGCTCCGCGCGGACTGAACACCCACTCAAACGAAGCCATCTGCCCGCCATATGCGCCTAATACAGCCTCCTGGCGGGCATAATCTTCCAGTGACATTACTTCTTGACCTCCCATGCGCACCAGCGGCCACGGCTTGTTCTGGGCATCGTGATAAAAATTCGACGGCGGATCCGAATGTAGGTTGGGGCCAGTAAAGATCCGAAAGTCGGAAGGATCCGGCGAGGTAGGCCACGTGCCTCCAAAAACTTTCGGATACGCCACCTGCAACCACAATGCGGCCCATCCGCCCGAAGAGTGACCAGTCAGCAGGCGGCCGCTCGGCGTCGACTGCATCCGATATTTCTTTTCGAGATATGGAATCAACTCAGTCGTCAGAGCCTTGCCCCAAGGTCCGTTATTCACCGAATCGGCGAACTCGTGCGTCCCTCCCGGGCAAGATTCGTCCAGGAGCACATAGATCATTGCGGGAAGCTCGCCTTGCTCCATCTTCCTGTAGTAGCTCGGGGCATAGTGTTGGGCGATGGTGCGAAGGTCCCCTCCAAAACCATGCGTCCAATACACGGTGGGATAGCGCTTGCCAGACGTTTCGTAGCCCGGGGGCAGCACCACTACGCCGCGCATGTGAAGCGGTCGTCCCCAGAACAAGGTTAGCGCAGGACTTTCAAAATCGAGCATCTCACCAGACGCCGGAGCAGTGATCGGTTTCTCTGGTGTCACGATGCTCAAACTAAGGTCAACGGTCCCGGCGTGTGCCGGATCGAATTGCTTCAATGCCATCACTTCGCTGCGCGGATCGCCTGCGGAGCTTCCGTTGTAGCCATAGCGATGCGACACATCGAGCAATGCCATTGCTTGGTAATCGCCCACCGGAGCCTGCGCAAGAGGCGAAGGATAAGAAGCCTCATTGCCATGCACCTCAACGGTCGCCCCAGGTCCCATATCCTCCACCTCGCGTGCTGTGATCCAAACGGAGGGGGATTCTGGACCCTGGGCGGGGCGCAGTTCTTTCTCAGCTTTTTTCGACGATGAAAGAAAGATCAGCAGCCGGCCGGAGCGCGGCACGCTGCCCAGCTCAGAAGAGAGCTTCACGCGAAAATGAATCGGCTCGCCGCTCTGGGCCTGCAGGAAGCAGGACAGAACAAGCAGCGAGAAACAGAATTGGGATGAGCCTCGGAAAAACCGCGCCGGTTTTGCCATGTGCGGGATTGTACCAAAGGATTCCCGGCGCGCCGTTATATGAACATCATGCGAAAATTTCTTCGAGCAGTCCTACACTCCGATCACCCCGCACAACTCCTTGACCGCCGCCGCGCTCTTATCCAGCCCAGCCTTCTCTTCGGCAGTGAGTTTAATCTCGATGATCTGCTCAATCCCCTTCGCGCCCAGCTTCACCGGCACGCCTACGTAGAGGCCGTCGATTCCGTACTCGCCCTGCAAGTATGCAGCGCAAGGCAGGATTTTTTTCTTGTCTTTGAGAATTGCTTCGACCATCTCAGTCGCTGCCGCCGACGGCGCGTAATAAGCCGAGCCAGTTTTCAAATACTTTACGATCTCAGCGCCGCCGTCGCGCGTGCGCTGCACCAAAGCTTCGAGCCGCGATTTCTCGATTAACTCCGTGATCGGAATGCCCGCAACCGTGGAATAGCGCGGCAGCGGAACCATCGTGTCACCATGCCCGCCGAGCACAAACGCAGTCACGTTCTCCACGCTGACCTTGAGTTCGTCGGCGATGAATGCGCGGAAGCGCGCCGAATCCAGCACCCCAGCCATGCCAACCACGCGCTCGCGCGGAAATCCGCTCAGCTTGTAAGCCGCCTGCGCCATGGCATCCAGCGGATTCGACACAATTATCAGAATGCAATTCGGCGAATACTTCACCACTTCGCCGACCACCGCCTTCATGATGCCGTAATTCGTGTTCAGCAAATCATCGCGGCTCATCCCCGGCTTGCGAGGAATGCCCGCCGTGACGACGACGATGTCAGAATTCGCCGTGTCTTTGTAGTCGTTTGTGCCGGTGATGTAAGAGTCGCGCTTCTCAATCGGCATCGCCTCAAGCAGATCGAGCCCCTTGCCCTGCGGCACCCCTTCAATAATGTCGATCAGAACAACATCGGCCAGCTCTTTCGAAGCAATCCAATGAGCCGCCGTCGCGCCCACGTTCCCCGAACCTACGATCGTCACTTTCTTCCGCATGAATGAATTCCTCTCTATGAATGAAAATCTCTAACACAGAGGACGCGGGGGAACACAGGGTAAATCCGTTGAGTTTTACCCTGTGTGACCCCGTGTCCTCTGTGTTTAAAGCTCTTGATCTTGCCCTACACCAGCACTCCCACTCCCATATTCTCAATAATGCTGTCCGCGAACTGGCTGGTCTTGACTTTGGTCGCGCCTTCCATCAGCCGCTCAAAATCATAAGTAACTTTCTTTTGCAGAATGGTCTTCTCCAATCCGCTCTCGATTAGATCGGCGGCCTCATTCCATCCCATGAAGCGAAACATCATCACACCCGAAAGCATGACCGACCCCGGATTGATCACATCCTTATCCGCATACTTCGGGGCCGTGCCATGCGTGGCTTCAAAGATCGCGTAGCCATCGCCAATATTCGCGCCCGGAGCGATGCCCAGACCGCCCACCTGTGCCGCGCAAGCGTCGGAAATGTAATCGCCATTCAGGTTCGGAGTCGCCAGCACCGAGTACTCATCCGCCCGCGTCACCACCTGCTGAAAGATCGAATCGGCAATACGGTCGTTGATCATGATTTTCTTCTTCCACCGCCCGTTGCCGTGCGTAGAATAAATGCGGTCAAGCACGTCTTTCACTTCCGCCTCAACTGCCTGGCGAAACGCCGGCGGAGCAAACTCCATCCCCGGCTCTACCAATTCTGCATTCTGCGCCACGGTGAGATTAGGATTTTTATCCTTGTTGTCGACAATCCAGCTCTCGCGCTCGGTAATCACCTTGTCGCGAAATTCTTCCGTAGCCAACTCGTATCCCCACTTGCGGAACGCGCCCTCGGTAAATTTCTGGATGTTCCCCTTGTGCACCAAAGTCACACTCTTGCGTCCAGTCTCGATTGCGAAAAGAATCGCCATCCGCACCAGCCGCTTCGTCCCAGTGACAGAAATCGGTTTAATCCCTACACCGGAGTCGAGCCGAATCTGCTTCTTGCCGCTCTTCAGCATGTCCTTGTTCAGAAACTCGATCAACCGCGCGCACTCCGCAGTTCCCTCTTCCCACTCGATGCCGGCATACACATCCTCAGTGTTTTCGCGGTAAATGACGACATCCATGCGCTCGGGATTCTTCACCGGCGACGGCACGCCCTTGTAATATTTCACCGGGCGCACGCAGCAATACAAATCCAGAATCTGCCGCAACGCTACATTCAGCGAACGAATCCCTCCACCCACCGGCGTCGTAAGTGGGCCCTTGATGGCTACGCGGAATTCACGAATTGCGTCTACTGTTTCGTCCGGCAACCAGTTATCGAACTTCGCCTTGGCTTTTTCGCCGGCGAACACTTCGTACCAAGCAACCCGACGCTTGCCTTGGTATGCTTTTTCTACTGCGGCGTCGAAGACGCGCAGTGACGCCTTCCATATGTCGCGGCCCGTTCCATCACCTTCGATAAACGGCACGATCGGATTATCCGGCACTTCGTACTTTCCATTCGCGTATCCGATTTTCTTTCCATCGGCCGGTACCGCAATCCCGTTATAAGAATTCGCCATCGCCACCCTCCCTATGAGTTCCCGAAGCAAATGCAAAACGCTCCACTAAAGAATACCCCATAGAGAGTACCCTCATCACCGCAGTAAAACTAAGTCTCGCGTCACACTGTTGCGTGACGGAGATCACCAGCGTCTCGTCCCAAAAGTCTTACGCACGCCCACCGTCATGTAGCGTCCCCAGGGACCGTTGTTGCCGAGATCTGCCACACCCAGATTAGTATCGCGCGCTCCCAGTCGATCGAACAAGAAATGCTGGGTCACGCGAAACTCGAATCCCTTTCCGATGTAAACTCCTCCTCCCCATGAGTGCTCAATGCCGATCGCATCCGGCGACCATGTATAGAGAGTCTGCGGGATTGTCTTGCCGAACAGAAATGTCGGCGCTCCAAACACCATGAAGCGCCGCAACTGTCCCCGGCCAAAGGGACGCACCTCCAGGATCCCAGACAACATATAGCGCGCAAACATGCTGCAGGGAGCATTCACGCCGCCATACTGGCCCGCATTGCCCGCACAAAGGTTCGGGTCGATTTCGTTATGCGGAGGCGCCAAGTCGAACTGCGCCCACCCCCAAAACATATCCTTGGGAAAGAACATTCGTGATTGAGGTTCGGCACTCTGCGGAGTGCTCACAGACTGCGTGGTCTGTGACAGGCTCAAAACTGAAACTAATACTGGAAATGCAAGAATCCGCGCCAATGTTTTCATCCCGCCTCCAAGAATTTGTAAGCCGTATCGGAACTCTAAGGTTTTGTGCACGCCCAGGCACCGCGTCGTTTGGTCGCACTTCGCAACCTTCAAACGGTATTCGGATGGGGGCGCAACATTGTAACCTGCTCGCGATACAACTGCGGATTTCGAACCAAAAGGGGAAACTCGCCACCCCCCGAGCAGCCTATGAAGCTTAAGATGAATAATTCCGGCTTCCAGAATTCATATCCAAAATTACGATTTATTCCATTCGTAGGATTACTTGGAAGGCCCTGCACCGTAAAGGACTTGTCCTGCAACCATCTACGGTTTGGCTGGCAGATTGCTGGTATATGAATAGCGAAAGTCTGGTCCCCCGATGCCCCAGGAAGTTTCGGTCTCTTATCAGGCTGTCAAGAGCAAGGTCTATCGTTTGATCGATGCTTTGGTTGTAGGTGAGAAAACCGAGGCTGAAGTCCAAGAGTCCATCCGCCGCTGGTGGGATCTTATTCACCCCGCCGATCGTCCTATTGCCCAGAAGTATCTCCTCTTGGTCTTAGAACGCTCAACCTTGGCCCTTGATGCGGTTGAGGAAGGCCTGCTGGAAGCTACCGGTGCGCCGCGCTCGTCCGAGCCGGCCAAAACGCTCAAGCTTATGGGTAGAATCGTCAAGCAGAGCTCATTCAGTCCCACAATCTAGAAAACGGAACTTTACGATTCTCGTCGAAATCTCAGGTGCGGATTTTCGTATCCTCAGCCGATGACTGGGCATTGCGACATCGGCCGCGGTCATCGTTCAGCCGAATCCCGTTTACAAGACCAGGCAGGCCTCATCGAACGGCAAGCGCGGACTGCGGGGAAAAAGCTTACCTGAATCTCCATAGCCCAAATTGCACAGAAAGTTCGACTTCCACTTGCCGTCCGGAAAAAAGTCGGTGTCGACTTTGGCGGCGTCAAATCCAGACATTGGACCGCAATCGAGCCCAAGAGCGCGGGCCGCAAGAATGAAATACGCACCTTCCAGCGAGCTATTTCGGAAGGCAGTTTCTTCGATAAGGTCGGGTTTGCCCGCGAATATTGAGCGCATATCTCTATGCGGGAACAGCTTCGGGAGCTTCTCGTGAAACTCCGTATCCCAGGCAATGATGACGGTGACCGGAGCAGCCATGGTCTTTTCGATGTTGCCTGCGGCGAGCGCGGGCCGCAGACGCTCCTTGGCTTCGACTGTGGTCAGGAATACATAGCGCGCGGGAGTAGTATTGGCGCTGGTGGGGCCCAAGGCGGAGAGTTCATACGCCTGCTGCAATAACTCAGAAGGAACTGGCTGCGGCAGCCAGACATTGTGAGTACGGGCCTCGCGGAAAATTTGGTCGAGGCAAGTGTCGGAGACGGCGGCCCTCAGTGCAGCGGCGGATGAGTCCATGTGACGTTCTTCCTTTTAGATGAGTTGTTACTGACGAATTGGATTGCGGGAAGGGGCGCTTGGATGCAACCGGCAGCACGCCTTAGGCCTTAGTCCTTAGACCTTATTTGTGTGTGCTATAAGCGACTTGCGGGGACGAAGAGCGAAGAAGCGGCTACCTGCGAATCAACCGGCGGATATTCCTGTTCATCCCCGGCATCGCAGCCTGCTGGTGGGGACGGAGGGCGCTGGCAGGAACCGCGACCCCTAACCTCGAACATTCTTCCTGGCTGTTGAGGTTCTACTCCGGGTCTTGGCCATTCCTGATTATCGGAATTGCTCTGGTCCTCGTGTGGCTCGCGTTTAAGGAAGCCGCTCAGAAGGCGATGCGAGACCGCGAAGAGCTTATCCGGAGTACTGGCAGCGGATCGTCTGATTGAATTAAAACAGTCGCTGCCAGAGCCACTCATTTATCGAACCTGAGCAGGAGTGCCGGCTTCCGTCGTCTTTCGCTGATTGCTGTGAACAGCCGCTCTCACACTGCCGTTTGCGCCGGTTCGTCACTGCTCGCTCTTTCCGAAACATTTTTCGCAATCGGAATCATCGCGTGTATGCGCGTTCCAGAATGATCAGACTCGATGCTCAACGTCCCCGAGAGTTGAAGAACCCGCTCTCGCATGCCTCGGAACCCAACGCCTGAACCTTTCGACTGAATTTCTGCCAACCGTTCCGCTGGCATTCCCTTCCCTGTATCGCGAACGTCCAGCATCAGCCCGCCGTCATCTTGAGCGATCCGGATGCTGGCGGTCTTGCTTCCCGAATGTCGATGAATGTTCGTCAAGCTTTCCTGCACGATGCGGAACAATTGCAGCTCAGTGTCGCGATCCAAACGCTCCATCATCGACGGAAAGTCGAGCGAAACCTGGATTCCACTCCGCGCGGAGAACCCAGCGACGTAATCTTTGAGTGCGGACTGCAGGCCGACTTCGTCAAGCAATGGCGGATACAAAAGATGCGACATGGTGCGAATGTCTTTGGTCATTTGTACGACAAGCGACTCGATATTGCCGAGCGACGAGGCCGCGCGCGCGCTCAAGCGGTTGCTCTCTCCCGCTACATTCGCAGCCTCCATCCCGAGCGCTGCGAGCAGTTGTCCAGCTCCGTCGTGCAACTCCCTCGCGATGCGTCGCCGCTCCTCGTCCTGAGTCTGCATTATGCGGGCAGACAATTCCCGGAGTCCCTGACTCGCAATCAAAAGTTCCTGCGTGCGTTCCTGAACTCTTCGTTCGAGTTCCGCATGGCCGGTTCTAAGCTGCGATTCTCGATCTCGTTGCAGCCGGGCAATTTCGAGCCTGCCGCTGACGCGAGCCAGCAATTCCCGCGCGGAGAATGGCTTTATCAAATAATCGTCCGCGCCAGCCTGAATGCCTTCCACTCGCGACTCTTCGCCGGCGCGCGCCGAAAGAAGAATGACTGGAATCGTTCGAGTCTCCTCATCTGCCCGGAGCGCCTTCACCAGCTCAAAGCCATCGGTGATCGGCATCATCACGTCGCTCACGATGATCTCCGGAGGCCGCTCGCGCGCAGCTTTCAAAGCCGCTTGGCCGTCAGTGAAAGTTTCCACCTCATACTGCTCCGACAATAGCCGGGCCAGATAATGTCGCATGTCGGAGTTGTCGTCGGCGACAAACACTCGAGGACGCACCGCAGCCGGCGGAGCCAGCGGCAGAGGCAACAACTCGTCCGGCACAAAAATATTTTCGTCCCTGCGGCCATCAGAATCAGGAAGCCACCTGAGAGCTTCCTCGACAAACGACTTCGCGCCCACGACGGTGGAAGAAAAACTCCGCGAGCCCCCCACATTTTTCCCGGAAGTCAGGTGACTGTCTCCAAAGGGGATGCTCACCACGAACGTGGAGCCTTGTCCCGGAGTGCTTTCCACCTCTACGGAGCCGCCATGCAGCTTCACCAACTCATGCACTAACGCTAAACCAATGCCGCTTCCTTCATGGGTTCGGCTCGGCATATTGGGAACACGATGGAATCGCTCGAATAATTTCGGCAGAGCGTCAGCGGGAATTCCTACTCCAGTATCCGAAACGCGAAGCTCGGCCATGTTGCCGGCGCGGCGCAGCCTGACAGCAATTTCTCCCTCGAAGGTGAATTTGAAAGCGTTGGAAATCAAATTCAGGACGATCTTCTCCCACATATCGCGATCCACATAGACGGTCTCGCCCAGCTCGGGGCAATCGACCACAAGGCGCAGCCCTGCTTTATCCGTCGCAGACCGAAAGACGCTCGCCAGATCGGAAGTCAAATCTGCCAGGTCCGTAGCCTGATAAACCGCCTGCGCCCGTCCAGCTTCGAGGCGAGAAAAGTCCAGCAAGGTATTCACCAGGCGCAGCAAGCGGGAGCCGTTGCGGCTCACCAGCTCAAGCTGTTCCTTGGCCGTGGCAGAAAGATGTGCCTGACTTCTTGCCAGCAGGTCGTCGAGCGGCCCCAGCATCAAAGTCAGTGGCGTGCGAAATTCATGGCTCACGTTGCTGAAGAATGCTGTCTTCGCGCGGTCAATCTCGGCCAAGGCCTCGGCTCGCTTCTTTTCGGCGGAGTAAGCGCGAGCATTTGCAATGCTCGCGGCGATCTGGCCGGCAACAAGATTGATGAACCCCGCATAACTCACGTCCAAAGGACGGAATGGATTCAGCCCGGCGATGATCACTCCCGCCGGCTTGTCTTGACCCTGACTCGTGATCGGTAGAAGCAGCGCTCGCCAAGTTGGCTTGTCCCAGGCGCCGGAGGGCACCGACTCGAAGCGCTCAGACAGGTTCTCAATCACGATGGAGTCTTTGCCGTTGAGCAGCTCGCCCACCGGCCACGCCTGATTCGTTCCGGCCAGATCAATCGATTCCGGAGCGGCGGCGTGGCCGTCCCACATGCCCGTTTGGCAGGCAAGGCGCGCTTCTTTGCCGTCCTCGGAGAACAGATAGAGAAGTGCGAACGGCAAATCCTTCTGATTGTCGCCGAGACAGCGGGCGATGCAGTCGACGACTTCCTCCTCGGTAATCGTCTTGGTCAATTCTCCTGCGAGAGAGCGCAGCGTTTTGAGCCTGCGTTCTCCGATGACCCGGTCGGTTTCTTCCGTTACGACACAAAGATGGCCGGCGACCGTGCCGTCGTCCCTGGACAACGGACTGTAAGAAAAGGTGTGGTAAGTCTCCTCACGATATCCGCTGCGTTCCAGGAACAGCAGCAACGCTTCATCCCAGGTTGCCTCGCCAGTGTCGAGCACTCTCTGAATGCGCGGGCCGATGTCGCTCCAAATCTCGCTCCACACTTCGCGAGACGGCTTTCCCAATGCCCACGGATGCTTCTTCCCGAGGGTCATCCGCGCATAGTCGTCGTTGTAGAGAAAAGTAAGTTCGGGTCCCCAGCTCATCCACATGGCGAAGCGTGAGGTGAGCATGACTCGAACTACAGTTTTCAAGCTCTGGGGCCATTCCTCGAACGGGCCGAGAGGGGTATTCGCCCAATCCAGCTCACGCACCAATCGACCCAACGCTCCTCCGGCGCGCACCCATCCCGGCGCGAGGACGGCGTCTTCTTTATTGGCTTCAATCAGTTTTGACGTTGGATCTTCAAACAGTTTCTCGATGGTAGGAGGCAATTCCTTGGTGAACTCCGACTTGGTGATCGAACCTTTCGCATCTACTGCAGCGGCCTGCTGGCGAGCGATCGTCTGATGATTCTGGGTTACGATGATCACATTGCAATCAGGCAGTTCGCGGCGAATAACCCGGGTCGCCTCAAGCCCATCCATGCGAGGCATGTTGATGTCCATCAGGATCACCTGAGGGTGCAGTTGCTTCGCCTTTTCAATGGCTTCCACGCCATCGCCGGCTTCCCCGCAGACCTCCCAATTCGGTTGGGACTCAACAAAGGATCGCGCCGTCCGCCGGAACAGCTCGTGGTCGTCAACGATCAGAATTCGGACCGGACTCATTCTTATGCCTTACCCCCCGCCTCTCGCCCAGTTCGCGCCATCTCGCGCGAAAGCAGTCACGCATTATCGCCCAAAACGGAATACACAGGCTCTAGGGTCTTCGCAGTAGTTACTTGCTGGTTACCCATCGGATCCCGGTCTTGCCCCAGCCGTCCTGCTACAATTCGGTTCGCAAGAGAGCCCAAGATAAATTGCAGCAGCGCTCTAGGTTGGGCTAGGTTTTACTGGCAACTGGTAGCTGGAAGCTGGCAACTGCCCCACCCCATGGACTTCGATCAACTCCAAACCTTCCTCGAAGTAGCGCGCCACGCCTCGTTCTCCCGCGCGGCGGAGAAGCGTTTCCGCACCCAGCCCGCCATCTCCTCGCAAATTCGCGCCCTCGAAGACGAAGTCGGCGCCAAGCTCTTCGATCGATCCGGCGGCAAAGTTTCGCTGACCGCCCCGGGTACGGCTTTTCAAAAATATGTGCAGGATACTCTCGACGCCCGCAAGGCCATGCTCACTTCGCTTGCCGAGATGGAACACGTACCCCGCGGCGCAATCGTCGTCGGAGCCAACGAAGGCACCTGCCTGCACATCCTTCCTGAGGTCTTTGCCGATTTCAAAAAACAGTATCCCGGCGTCTCGGTCAACATAAAGTGCGCCGACTACGCCCGAATTCTCGAGTCGGTCACCGACAACTCTGTCGATTTCGGCGTAGTTTCCCTGCCCGTAAAAGACAACCGCCTCACCGTCGTGCTCATCCATCAGGATGAGCTTGTCATCATCGCCCCGCCCGACCATCCGCTGGGCAAGATGAAGTCAGCTCCCGTGGGGGACCTCGCGAAATATCCGCTGGTTCTTCCCAAGGCTGGCCACACCCGCGATGCACTCGACGAACTATTTCGCGAGCGCAAGCTAAAACCGAACTACAGTATGGAACTCGATTCCAGCGAACTTCTCAAGCGTTTCGTAGCTGCCGGCGTAGGAGTCGGCTTCATCGCCCGCTCCAACGTGCAGGAAGACGTCCGCGCCGGAGTCCTGGTAGCCATTCCCATGGCCGACGCCCAACTCCGCCGCGACCTCGCCCTGGTCTTCCGCAAAGACAAAGCCCTAAGCCGCGCCGCCATGGCCTTCATCGACATCGCCAAAAAACTAAAATCCAGCACAGCCTGGACCTCCAGATCGAAGTAAATGAAACCACCCCAACCATGTCTCTCGACGAGAAGTTCCAGAGTCATGGATCACTCTGAAGGCGCGTTCCAATGGCAACTCCGAAGAAGGCCACGAATGCACGCAGACCCATCGCGAATGCGCGCAGTCCCGTGGAAGAGCGGCGCTTCAGCGCCGGGTAAAGCTCAAAAAATAAGCGGGCTTCAGCCCCTGTGGTTGTGTCTACTCCTCCTACTCTGCCTCTCCGCCGCCGCCCAAAACCCCACGCCACGCACCCCCGCCACTTACAAACTAATCGCAGTCAAAGTGACCGGAAGCCAACGTTTCACCTCGGAAGAAGTCGCCTCCGCCAGCGGACTCCCCGTAGGCACCATCCTCCACGAAGAAGATTTTAAAAAAGCCGCGCGCCAGCTAGGCGAGAGCGGAGCCTTCAACAGCGTCGCCTTCACCTACAACTACACCACAGGCGGAACCAAACTCGAATTCCAGGTGATCGACGCGGACAAATTTGTTCCCGCGCGCTTTACCGATTTCGTCTGGTTCACCGACCAGGACCTCCTCCAGAAAATCCACGAACGCATTCCCCTCTTCAAAGGAGAACTGCCCTCCACCGGCCGCCTACCCGACCAGGTCGACGATGTTCTGCAAGCCCTTCTGGTCGAAAACTCCATCCCCGGCCACGTCGAGTTTCTGCGCAAGAATGACAAGAGTGATCATCTCGAATCGATCGACTACAACGTCGCCGGAGTGAGCATCCGCATCCAGCACGCCGAGTTCCCCGGCGCGGCACCGGCCGAGTTGACCCTGCTCCAAGCCGCCGCCGAGCGTCTCACCGATCGCGAATACTCCCGCGATTACATGGCCAACTTCACCGAGCACGCGCTCTTGCCCATTTTCCGCGAGCGCGGGTTCCTCAAGGCCCAGTGCGCTCCCGCTCAACCCAAAGTCGCAAAGCCCGCTCCCGCAGACCCCGGCGACAACACCACAAAGCCAACCTTCGTCGACGTCACATTCCCCGTCACTCCCGGCATCCAGTACAAACTCACCCGCTGGCATTGGACGGGAAATGAAATCATCCCCACCGACACGCTCGATCCATTCCTCCACGCCCAAGCCGGGCAAACCGCCAACACCCTTCAACTGGATAACGATCTCCGCGCCGTGCAGGAACTCTACGGCTCTCGCGGATATGTGATGGCCACCATCAAGGTGAGCGCCCAATTCGACGACTCCGCCGGAACCGTGATCTTCAACGTCGCCGTCAACGAAGGCGCTCTCTACCACATGGGAGAACTAGAATTTCGTGGCATCGACAACAATCTCACCGCCCGCCTTCGCGCTGCCTGGAAGCTCCGTCCCGGCGACGTCTACGACGCCACCTACCTCAAACAATTCCTCCCACAGGCGAGAAAGCTCCTCCCTCCCACGCTTGACTGGGACGTTGCCACCCACGTAACCGCGCTAACCGGCAACAAAACCGTTGACGTAGATGTCCAATACACAGCGAAAGCCCCACAGTAAAAGATTCCGCAGCTGCAACTTTCTACCCGCGAAATCGTCTACCAGAGATAGACTGGTAGCGCAGCATCGAGAGAAGTGCCACGTCGCGAAGAAGTAGCGCCGCCGTCCCGGCGGCTGTCGTGGGCGCGTCTCGCGCCCACACAAGACAGCAAGAGAACCGTCGACCGTTCCACAGGAGACCAAATGATCCGCACTCAGCGCTGGTTAAAATCAATCGCCATCCTAATCGCCTCGTCGGCTCTACTCTTCGCTCTTCCCGCCCTAGCCGCCGCAAAGCAAACCTTCACCGGCGAAGTCGGTGACGCCATGTGCGGCAAACAACACATGGAAGGCTCGCCCGCCGAGTGCACCCGCGCCTGCGTTTCCAAAGGCTCCAAGTACGCGCTGATCGTCGGCGAGAAGGTTTACATTCTGGATACCGCCGATAAAGCGGCGCTGGCCACGCTCGACCAGCAAGCCGGCAAAAACGCCGCCGTAACCGGCACCTTGGATGGCGACACGATCCACGTCAGTTCAGTCGCCGCCAATTAACGCAGGCTTCCGTTTGTTCGCAAAACGCAGCAGCCGCTACTTTTTTGTAGACGGCGCCCAACCTTGTGGTACATTGAATCGGCTTTGCCCGGGGCCCTCCCCCAACATGCACCGGGCATGGGTGGCGGGGACCTGCGCCAGCTCGTTCCCGCCATTTTTTTCTCCGCCCTGTGAAATTCATCTTCCCTTTACAAAGCATTGTGTTAAATTGTGCATTCTTCTATCTAATTTTTCGCGCGCCGGAGGCTACAGCATTGGGCAAAGACATGGTTCCCAAGCGGATGTTCTTCACCAAGGGAGTCGGCAAACACCGCGAGCGTTTAACATCTTTCGAGTTGGCCTTGCGTGACGCCGGCATTGCCGCACAAAATCTCGTCCGCGTCTCTTCCATCTTCCCACCCAATTGCAAGATGCTTGCCCGCAAAGAAGGCGTGAAGTATCTCAGCCCCGGAGAAGTAGTCTTCGCGGTAGTCGCCGAAAATTCCACTCACGAAGCCCACCGCCTGCTGGCTTCCTCCATCGGCGTAGCCATCCCCGCCGATAAGACCACCTACGGATACCTCAGCGAGCATCACTCCTTCGGCGAAACCGAAGACGCCGCCGGCGACTACGCCGAAGAACTAGCCGCAGAAATGTTAGCCACAACGCTAAACGTCGAGTTCGATCCCGACCGCTCCTGGGACGAGAAAAAACAAATCTACCGCCTCTCCAACAAAATCGTCCGCACCGCCAACGTCACCCAATCCGCCGTAGGCGACAAGCGCGGCCTGTGGACCACAGTCATCGCCTCAGCCGTCCTGATCTTCGACTAGGACTGAAATTTGCAACAAAAAAAGTTGGGGTGCCCCATTTCTCGCGTCTTTTGCGAGAAGTGGGATTCCACGAACGCCGAAGCCCTTAGGATTGTGACTTGGATTTCAGTAAGAGGCGCGGGAAGGGCATGACCTCGCAGTCCTGCACCTTGCGCCCTGTCATTCCGAGCGCAGCCGGAGCGATAGCGACGGCGGAGCCGAGGAACCTGCTGTCTGCCTGCACCACTCCAACTCCCGCGTGGAGAACGACCGGGAAGGGCACGACGTTCAGTCGTGCCGTATTAAGCTCGTATGAGGAAACTAGCTTCAGCCGCTGAGGGCGGGGTCAGCACCTGTTGCGAGGATGACAACGAAAAAAATACCCTGAAAACTCTACCTCGATTGACGAAAGCGGACCGCGCCAAACTGAAGGCCCTAGCGGCCCGTCCCGACTCCGAAATCGACACCAGCGACATTCCGGAGATGACAAATGAACAATGGAAGCACGCTCGACGCGGTCACTTCTATCGCCCTCGCAAGCGCCAGATCACAGCCCGCGTCGATGTCGATGTGCTGGACTGGCTCAAGTCCCAAGGCAAAGGCTACCAGTCCCGGATCAATGCGATCCTTCGCCGCGAGATGCTGACCTCTGTTAAATCAATACGTTCAGAGATTTCGGGTTATTACGCTGAATACACAATACTTATCCATTCCTTTCTTATCGAGCCGACGCCCGCCACCATTTTCATGCTATACTTAATACCTAAGTAACCCCATGCCGTCCCAAATGTAATCTTCCGTTAACACCCATCCCCTATCATAAGAACTGAAGAAATACCTATTTAGGCAAGAGGAGTAGTTGTGGACACCGATACCCGCAGAAAAAAGCAGCAAGCACTCATCACCGGATTGCTCGAGAGAAAGATCCGCCTGCACGCGCAGCATCTCTACGACAAGCGCGGTCAGGTTGAAGGACAGGCCGAAGGCCAAGCCCTGCAAGACTGGATCGAAGCCGAAGCGCAAGTCCTGGAAAATAGCATTCTGGCCCCGCTCTACCGCAAGAGCCGCGAAGATAACAGCTCATCGACCGGCACGCAGGAAGCCGCAAGCTAACCGCCGCCCCGTAAAGTTTTTTACCGACCACGGACCACTGGCCACTGAACACTGCCTCTGATATGCTGAACCCGACATGGGCATGGAGAGCATCTTCCGCAAAGTGTTTCTGATCGACCTTCTGCAAGGGTTGAAGGTCACGTTCCTGTATCAGAATCCCAAAGAAATTTATACCGAGCAATATCCCATGGAGCGGCCGCAGGTGGCCGAGCGCTACCGCGGCGCCCCGCGCCTGAACGTCAACCCTGATACCGACGAGACCATGTGCATCGCCTGCGACCTCTGCGCCGTAGCCTGCCCGGAAAATCTCATCGTCGTCTCCAGCGCGCGCAACGAGCAAACCCGCCGCAAAGAACTCACCAACTTCACCTACGACCTGAGCCGCTGCATGTTCTGCGGCCTCTGCGAAGACGCCTGTCCCGTCGACGCCCTCGAACTCACCCAGGATTTCGAACTCGCGAGCTACACCCGCGAAGGCTGGATCTGGGACCGCAAGACTCTCGAGCAAGGTCCGGCGCCTACGCAGTATAAGAAGTAGGGTCAGCTTCTAGCTCTTAGCCTCTCGTACCCTCGCGGCGCGATCCAACCGCTGATTTGTCATCCTGAGGAAGCGGAGTCGTCTGCGAAGCAGGCGACTCCCGACGAAGGATCTATGCAATTTGCCGGCAGCATTGGCGCTGTCAAGCAGGTCGCACAAATCCTTCGGCCCGCGCAAAACGCAGGCCTCAGGACGAGAAACGCGATCAGCAGTTGGCGTTTTTAGCGTTTGCCCACCGCGTGCCCATGGCCATCTCGCACTTCGTTGCCTTTGAAATGTTCAATGTGGTCGACAGGCCGCGCGGCGTGCTCACCGCGCGCTGGGACCGCGCCCTTGTATCCGTGGTCGGGATGAAAATGATTGTTGACGTGGCCGTGAAAACCCTCAGGCCCGTGAAACCAGGGGCCGACGCCAATGAATACGCCGCCGGTGAACCACTCGGGGCCGTAGTAGCCGTAGGGAGCGCAGTTGTAGGGAGCGACGTCATAGTAGCCGTAAGGACATTCGGGCGCGGCCCCCACTTCGACGGCAACTTGCGCTTGGGTTTTGGGCGTGCTTACGGTGAAACAGAGTGCAGCCACTCCTGCCAACAACAGGAACGTGAGTTTTTTCATTTTTGTAATGGTCCTTTTTTTCTGCGATTTGTTGAATGATTTTCCAAAAGTACGATTCCATTTTGAGGCAAAGGGTTGATGAGAAAAAAGTGCGTCTTTACAAATCATTACTCGACGAGTGAGCACTCGCCGGCGAGTTCCTAGCTCTCGCCCGCCAGCTTTTTCTCCGGCAGAAAATACATCGCAGGAATCAGGACAAAAATGAAGAACGACGCGTACACAGAAATGTAAGCCAAAGGCGCGGAGAGCAGATACAGCGATCCCGAAAACGCATTCTTGCGCTGGATGCCTTCGTGATACTCGCGCATCGCAGTATCGCTGCCGCTCTGCCGGATTAATTCCAGGCGCAGAAGATAAAATCCCGTCGCGCACATACAGAGGTCGAGACCGTAAAGCGCAGCCGCCATCGGCACCCGATAATTCTTGCCCACATAATCCGTGACAAAGGGAATCAGCGACATCCAGAACAGCAAGTACAGATTCGACCAAAGAAGCCTCGCGGTAACGGCATGAACCGCATGCAGCAAATAGTGATGGTTCACCCACATGATGGCGGCTACCAGGAAGCTTAGGGCGTAACTTAGAAATACTGGAGACACTTTTAGTAGTGCGGTTAACGTCGGCTCGGTGGGGGCGCGGAGTTCTAACACCATGATGGTGATGATGATGGCGATAACGCCGTCACTGAAGGCTTCGAGGCGGGTTGGGGTCATCTCGCGGTGAGGCATGGGAACTGCAATCTACCACGGGGACACAGAAAACAAACCACTCCGGGTTTTTCTCTGTACCTCTTGGTGAAAGGTTTTGTGCGCTAAGGCGACGGTTGTTGCTGGGTCATACAGTGCAAGGTGCCTAGTCCCCAGATCAGGTCGCCGGAATAGATTGGGACTATTTCTCTGGCGGGAAATATTTCCGAGAGCGTGTTTAGCGCTTCGCGGTCGTTGGCGTCGTTGAAGACTGGGACCAGCACGACGCCGTTGGCGATGTAGAAATTGGCGTAGCTGGCGGGCAGGCGGCGCTGCTCGAAGATTACTGGTTTCGGCATGGGTAGTTCGATTACGTTCAGCGGCTTGCCTGCTTGATCAGTGGCAGATTTTAAGCGGCGGAGATTGTCGGTTAGCGGCTTGTGGTTTATATCTTTGCGATTTTTCTCCACTACGGTTACTACTGTGTCTTGGCGCACGAAGCGGGTTAGATCGTCTACGTGACCATGGGTGTCGTCGCCTGCGATTCCCTTGCCTAGCCAGATTGTGTGCGGAGCGCCTAGATAATTGGCGAAGAGCTTTTCGTAATCTTTGCGCTGCATGGTTGGATTGCGTTGCTGGATTTTGCTTAGCAGGCATTCTTCGGTGGTTAGGACGGTGCCTTGTCCGTTGACGTCGATGGAGCCGCCTTCGAGGACTACGCGGGTGTTGTTATGTTGTGGGAGGATTTGTTGGGATCGGGCGGCTTGGGACATGAGGGTGCCGATTTTTTGATCGAGGCCGTGGTTGGAGTATTTGGCCCAGGCGTTGAAGCGGAAGGTTAGGGCTTGCAGGTTTCCTTCAGGGGCTAAAGCCCTTTTCCTTTTGTCATCTGGCGGCACGGCTGAAGCCGTGCCCTGATACGAATCGTCTACGGCCCGACTGAGGCTTGCCCTGAGCGAAGCTGAAGGATCGCGCCCTTCGCGGTCGGGAGCGAGGGCTAAAGCCCCATGTAGTTTCGAGGGACTTACGCGGCGCTGAAGCGCCGCTCTTCCACGGTGCTGCGCGCGTTCCCGAATTACCTCAGAGCTGCGAAGATTGTCACTTCCCTGCTCGACGAAGATGCAGCCGGAATCGCGAAGCCAGGAGCGGTTGGTGGGCCAGCGGTGGAATTGGATATTTTTCAGCAGCGCGTTGGATCTCTCCAAAAGTTTGCGTGCTTGTTTTTCAGCGGCGGCGTTATTGACTATCAGCTCAACGCGCTCGTGCCGGGCTAGATTGCGGATGATTTCAGTGTAGACCCAAGGGATTGGCTCGAACTTGCCGGGCCAATCGCCTTGGTAGCGGGGCCATGCCAGCCAGGTTGCGGCATGGGGTTCCCATTCGGCGGGCATGCGGTGGTTGATCGGTGCCGGTGTGGTGCCCACAACAAGATTTGAATCATCGGATCGGTGCATCGAGGTAGTTTATTGCATGAGACGAAAAACCCGCATAACTTTGACCTCGCCCGCCAGACCCGTGGAGCGCTTCCCCACCCTTTTTCGCAAAAAGAAAACCAAAAAAGGATGGGGCATCCGGCCTTGAGTTACTGGGATGAAACCGTGAAGTGCGCAGGCGGGGGGCGTCAAGATGAAGGATTTTGCAAACGGTGTGGGGTCTAGGGCGATGGTGGCGCGAGCTTTTCGCGCGACTGGAAGCCGTGCCCTGCCCGGTCTTCGCTTCCCAGTCAAATTTAAGATCTAAGTCAACATCGCTGGTCAAAGTCAGGATCAACGTCAAAATCAAATCAAAGTCAAAGGCTTCGGACAGGAGTGTCCGACCCACACGGGCGGCCTCTAAGGTCGGCGGTGTCGCTGAAATGGGGCTTATGCTAGGATGGTGGGTCTGGTTAGTCTAACTTCCTGAAGTACCAATCCTTGGAGGAATCTTGTATGCGTAAGAGTTGGTTGGTGTGTGTGTTGTTCGGACCGCTGGCTTGGGGACAAGCGCAGCCAGCAGCGCCTGCGGCGCAGTCGACGCCGGCTCCGGCGCAGGCAGTTCCGGCTAGCCCGGCTGCAGCTCCGAAAGAGGCGGCGCCGGTTGAAGTGCCGATGAGTGCGGCGGTGATTACGGTCAAAGGTGTTTCGTGCCCTGAGTTCAGCCACGCTGCGCCTGCGTCGACGACTGCCGCGGGAAAGACGGGCGCGACTGCTGGCAAGACTGGTGCAGCAGCCGCTGCCAAGAAGCCGACCGACTGCGTAATCACGCGGGCCGAGTTCGAGAAGCTTGCCAAGGCGCTGCAGCAGGGGCCGACTCCGCTGAATGCACAGCAAAAGCGCACGTTGGCAAATCAGCTTCCCAGCGCCATCGCCATGTCGGAGACGGCAAAGAAGAAGGGGCTGGATAAAACGGAAGGCTACACGGAGACGCTGAAATTCGTGAAGATGAGGATTCTGGCGCAGAAGATGCAGGACTCCGTGCGGGAAGATGCGGACAAGGTTCCAGACGCGAAGATTGAAAAGTATTACAAGGATAATCCTGAGGCGTACGAGCAGTTCTCTCTGGACCGGCTGTTTATCCCAAAGAACAAGCAGGCAACGGCTGAAGAAAAGGAAGAAGCGAAGGAAGAGGCAAAAGAGAACGAGAAACTGACGGACGAACAGCAGAAGGCACATGAGGCTGCGGAGAAAGCGAAGCAGGAAAAGGGCGAACAGGAGATGACCGAGTTGGCCGAAACCCTGCGGCAGCGCGCTGTGGGGGGTGAGGATTTCATCAAGCTGCAGAAGGACGCGTTTGAAGCGGCGGGAACGAAGGTGGAGAATCCGACGGTAAACCTGCCTAAAGTGCGGCGCACCGGACTGCCTCCAGCACACGCATCGGTGTTCGAGCTGAAGGTGGGCGAGGTGTCCGCAGTGATCAGCGACAATGGCGGACATTACATTTACAAAGTGGTGAGCAAGGAAGTACTGCCGCTGGATCAGGTGAAGGAAGAAATCCATAATAAGCTGAAGGGCGAACAGTTGAAGGCAATGATGGACAAGTACACGAACTCGTATCAGGCGGTAACGAACGAGGTGTATTTTGGACCAGCGCCGCCGCCGGGACCTGCGCGTCGTCCGCGGATGACGCCTCCGGGAGCGCCTCAGGGAGCGGCACAACCGGCCACGCCGCCGGCTCCGAGCACGCCAGCACAAGCTCCGGCCCCTCAAGCTCCGGCGAAGCCGAACTGACGTAAGCCGAGTTAAATGGAGAGCGCTAAACCTGTCGTTGTAGTCACCGGCATCGCGGGAAACCTGGGTTCCAGGTTGCTCCCGCTGCTGGCGGATTTCTCGGTGATTGGGGTGGACTTGAGTCCGCCCCAAACCGATTTACCGTTGCAGTTCGAGCAACTCGATCTGGGGCAGGAATCCTCCACGCGGATATTTTACGAACTGCTGCACGAGACGCATCCGGTTGCGGTGATTCATCTTGCGTTCGTGATCGATCCGGTGCGCACCGGCGTGCTTGATACTGAGCGCATGTGGCAGATCAACGTGGCTGGCACAGCGCGTGTGATGGAAGCCATTACTGAGGCGAATCGCACAGCGGAAACTCCGATCAGGCAATTCATTTTCCCCAGCAGCGTTTCTGCTTACGGACCCAGCCTGTCGGCGCCAGCGAGGGAAGAATCTGTGCTGGCGGCGCATACCTTGCCCTACGCAATTCATAAAAAACAGTCCGATGAAGTGGTGCAGCAGCGCGCGCCGGCGCTGCGGGGATGCAGCGTGTACATTCTGCGTCCGCATATTTTTGCCGGGGCCAGCGTGGAGAATTATCTTCTCGGGGCGTTTCGAGGCACGATTAATGGCAAGGGCGCGCGGGCGGAGAAAATGCGCAGCGAGGGCAAACGGCTGCCTTGCATGATGCCGCGCGGACAAGAATATCTCGACAACAAGATTCAGTTTGTACACGTGGACGATATGGCACGGCTGATCGCGCACATTCTGCATCGCGATCCGGAGGCGCAGCGGTTGACGATCCTGAATGTGGCCGGGCGCGGCGAGCCGCTTACCTTCGGGCGCTGCATTGAGATGGCGCAGGCGAAACTCGTGCGCGTGCCGGGAAAGTGGGCGATGAAGCTGGTGCTGCAGTTTCTGTGGAAGCGGCAGATTTCAGCAATCCCTCCGGAGGCGCTGCCTTATATGACCGGCGAATATATTATGAATACGGACCGGCTGCGGAGCTTTTTAGGCGCGGAGTATGAGAATTTAATGCGCTATACGATTGGGGATGCGTTTGCGGATAGCGTGGAAGACAGGTCTTAGGCGACAGGCCTTAGGTCTTAGGCCTAAAACCCCAAAACCTAAGGCCTAACACCTGCCTTCCTTACTTCCTTCCTTGATACAATCCGGCGATTCCGAACGTGTAGGGCGTCCACGAGGCTTCGCGGAAGCCGGCTTGGCGCATGCGGGCCAGCATTTCTTCCGGCTCCGGAAAGCGTTCGACTGAGGTAGGGAGATAGGCGTAAGGGCCGCGAACTCCAGAGAGCATGGTGCCGACGCGGGGCAGAATCTGCTTGAAGTAGAAGCGATAGAAGTTGCCGATTACGCCTTCAGGTTCGCTGAAATCGAGTATGCCGCACTCGCCTCCGGGGCGCAGTACGCGGGCGATCTCGCGCAGGCCGGCATCGTAGTCGGCGAGATTGCGGAAGCCGAAAGCTGACGTCACCAGGTTGAAGTGCTCGTCTGGAAATGGAAGGTGGAGCGCGTCGGCTTCGATCCAGCGTGGCGTTTTGCCGTTTTGTGTGACTTTGTCTTGCGACTTCGTGCGGGCGCGCTGCAGCATCGCGTGAGAGAAGTCGGCGCCCAGAATCTGCGCGCTTGAGTTCCCTGCCTGCTTGCGCAGGGCGAAGGTCATGTCTCCAGTGCCGCAACAGAGATCGAGGACGCGGGTGTCTGGGTGACTAAGAATGGGCGCGAAGGAGCGCGCCGTGCGACGCCACCACAGGCGATCTACGTTGAACGACAGAACGTGGTTGAGCAGATCGTAGCGCGGCGCGATCGAGGTAAACATTTCGCGAACAGCACGCGCGGCCGCGTCAGGATTATGCGCGCCCTCGGGAGCGGCACCCAGCACGGGTTTAAGGGTTGACGGCATGGTTGGCACAGCTACCCGCGGTGCGACAAACGGCGCAATTCTTCGACGGCACCGAGCACGACGCTGTCGGGCACGTCCGCGGCGATTTCCACCTTCCCGATTTCTCGCGGAAGAACGAAGTGGACTACGCCACCTTGCGTCTTCTTGTCGGCCTGCAGGCGCGCGAGAATTTTGCGGGCGCTCACTTTGAGTTCGGGCAGGCGGCCCAGGCTGAGCACGGCGTCGGCGATGCGTCCGGCAGTCACGCTGTCGGTGCGCCCAACGGTGAGGGCAATGTGAGTCGCGGCGATCATTCCCCAGGCAACGGCCTCGCCGTGAAGCAGGCTGCGGTAGCCGGTTTCGGCCTCGAGGGCGTGGCCGATGGTGTGACCGAGGTTGAGCACGCGGCGCAATCCGCCTTCATGTTCATCTGCCGAAACGACTTCAGCTTTCAACTTTACGGATTGCGCGATGACACCTTCAATCTCCACGGGATCGCGTTTCAGAATCTGCGCTCGCTTCTGTTCGAAGCGCAGAAAAAGTTCGACATCGCCAATGATGCCGCACTTGAGCGCTTCATACAGGCCCGCGCGAAACTCGCGGTCGGGCAGCGTGCGCAGGACTTCGGGATCGATCAGCACGATGCGCGGATGATAGAAAGTTCCGAGCAGATTCTTCCCTGCCCCAAGATTCACTCCAGTCTTCCCACCGACCGATGCATCCACCTGGGCCTGGAGCGTAGTAGGAACCTGCACTAATTCGACGCCACGCATGTAAAGAGAGGCGAGCAGTCCGGTGACATCGCCGACTACGCCTCCGCCTAGAGCGATCAGAACAGCTTTTCGATCTGCACCCAGGCGAGACAATCTCTCGGCAAGCGTTTCGATTGTCTTCAGTTTTTTCGCGGGCTCTCCGTCGGGCATTTGAATGACCTGCGGCTTGAAACCGGCGGAGACTAAAGAGCGAATCAGTTTTGTACCCCAGCGGCGTCGCACCGGCGCAACGGTTACGACGAACACTTTGCTGGCTTGCGGCAACAACTCCGCCAGCAAAGCTCCGGAGCGCGAGAGCAATCCGTTCTCAATACGGGCCTGGTACGGCCGGGGTTGGACATGGATAGTGACCTGCGCCATGGAATTCCATCATAGCGTATGAGAGGCGCTCTTTTGTTCGAGCAGGCCGGGAAGCGGCACCCTCGAGTCGCTCAGGATGACGCGTCTTTTGCAGGGTAGATGATAGACGCCAGTATTGAGATCGCGAGCACCCCGGCGATTACAGCTAGAGTAAAGTGGGTTGGCACCGGGAAATAATCCGCGGCAACCATCTTCAGGCCCACCAGGATCAACACCAGAGCCAGTCCGTAGTGAAGGAAGCGGAAAACTTTCATCAGTCCGGAAACGGCGAAGTACATCGAGCGCAGGCCCAGGATGGCGAATACATTCGACGTGTAAACGATGAATGCGTTCAGTGTTACGGCGAGGACGGCGGGGATGGAGTCGACGGCGAAAAGCACATCCGTGGTTTCGATCACCGCAAGAACTATCAAAAGCGGTGTGGCGTAGAGGCCTGGATTCCCCTTCCATCCGCGAATGAAGAATCGACCGCCCTGATAGTCATCGGTCACGGGAATCCAGCGGCGCAAAAGTTTTACCGCCGAGTTTTTGGCTGGATCGATTTGATGTTCGCCGCTGAATCCCAGGCGGCTGCCGCTGTAAATCAGCAGCACTCCGAGAGCGTAGAGAATCCAGTGGAAGCGTTGAATCAAGCCGACGCCGGCAACAATGAAAACGCCGCGCATCAAGAGCGCGCCGAGAATTCCCCAGAACAACACGCTGCGCTGGTGCTGCTCGGGCACGGCGAAGTAGCGGAAGATCACGAGGAAGAGAAAAAGATTATCCACGCTCAGGGAGAGTTCGAGCACGTAGCCGGTGACGAATTCGAGTGCGATCTGGCGACCTTGCCAAAAGAAAATCAAGCCGGCAAAGGCTATGGCCAGGCCGATCCACAGGGCGCTCCAGGCCAACGCTTCGCGCGGGCGCACCACTCGGCCCTTGCGATGGAAGACCATCAGGTCCAGCGCCAACATGCCCACGGCGAACAGGTTGAAGAGAATCCAGAAGTAGAGCAAGGGCTTTCCTGCCAGGTATCGGATTTACTTCTCTCGGCCGAGGTGTCCGTCCTGCCACGCGTCCCATAGGCCATTGGCTTTAAACATTTCTACGCTATTCGTGTCGCGGATCGACTGGTCGATCTGCGCATGAGTGAAGCGCGGGCCGATCTTTTCCGGAAGATTAGCCAGCGCGAAACTGAACTCGGCGGCTTCGGCTACGTGTTTCTTGAGTTGCGCGAAGTCAACTTTGTCGTAGGTGTCGGAGACGGCGTGGTAGTTTTCCAGATAGTTCGCCTCGTCCTGATCGGCGACAAACGTCGGAACGCCTTCCAGCATGAAATCAAAATGGTCCGTGCCCCATTCCATGTCGGTTTTAATTTCTGTCAGGCCGAACTGTTTCAATGGCGCGATCAATCGCTTGGCTGCATCGAGCACATCTTTGCGGCCGCCGTCGGCGAATCCCGTGGTCTTGCCGGTGCCTGAATCCCAGACGATGACTCCGGCTGCTCGATCGAGTTCGGGACGATGAGCGCGCGAATAAGCGCGAGAGCCGAGCAAGCCTTCTTCTTCACCGGAAAAAAGAATGAAACGGATGGAGCGGCGGGCCTTCAATCCGGAGGCTTTAATCGCACGCAACGCATCGACCACGAGTGCGGCGTTGCAACCGTTATCGAGCGCGCCGGTGCCGAGTTCCCATGAATCGAGGTGTGCGCCCAGGATTACGAACTCGTCGGGCTTTTCGCTGCCTTTGATTTCTGCAACCACGTTTGCGGTTTTAATTGCGCCGCCGAGGTGGTTGGGAATACTCAAATCGGCCCACACCGGATGACCGGAGGCTAGCAAGCGGGCGATGCGCTCGGCATCCTCGCGCGCCACCAGCACCTGCGGAATGCGATCGATTTCGCCTTCGTTGGAATTCGTGTGGCGATAGAGAATGTCATGCTCGCGTGTGGCCATGAACGCGACGGCCTTGGCTTTTCCTTTTACGGCGGCGGCGATCACGGGCGGTGCGTTGGAGTATTCAGCGAAGAGGTCTTCCCAAGTTTTAAGTACGACTGTGTGAATTAGCACGATTTTGCCGGAAATGTCTCCGGCCTTGGTGAAGTCTGCGGGGGTGCCGCTGCCGATATCGACCACAGGCACATGCTTCACCGAGGCGAGTGCCGGCGCCCACGCGATGGAAACGCTGCGCACGCGAAACTCGACTTTGGGGATGTGCGACAGCTTTGGGTCGAGAGCGGTTCCCAAAGCGCTGACAGTCATCTCGGTCGCGCCCTCGGACCACGAATTCGGAATGGTGAATTCCTCGGTGTGCACGCTATCGGCGCCTGCGTCCTTGAACATCTGCACGCCCCAATCCACGGCACGCTGCATGGCAGGTGTGCCCGGCACGCGGCCGCCGACTTCATCGGTCAAGCGGCGGAGGTTGCTCTCTATCGGCGAAGTCTGCAGGGCGGCTTGAATGATGCGGGCCGAATCGTCGGTGTCGTTGGCGGGAGTTGCGGCTACACAAATTGCGGTTAGGGCTACGCAGAGCAACAGAGTTTTCAGCTTTCGCATATCGGGTGCATTAGAAATGAAATTCAGAGAAAGAGCAAAAGCTTATCGCAGAGTGCGCGGAGAAATTCCGCAGAGATCGCCGAGAACTACTTCCCGATTGGATCGCCAACTGCTTTGGCTATTAACTTTCTTTCCTCACTTTGGCGGCAGCGCTTCCATTTTGTCGAGAATACTGACCGTCTCCAGAATCGTTCCGCCCGCAATTTCTAGGCTCTTCGGGCTGAGCTTATCGACAGTATCCTGCGGAGTATGCCAGAAAACATTGTCGTAGCCATAATCGAAGTCGATTAGATCGGCGGAAGGCACGCCGCGCCTGACGAAGGGGAGGTGATCGTCGTCCACAGTCATGGTGCGCGAGAAGAAATGCGATTGATAGCCGAGACGCGTGGCTGCCTCGTACACAACTGCTTCGAGCCATGGCGTCGAGTTCGAATCGCGCTCGATGTTCAGGTCGGCATCTCCGATCATATCGGCCAGGAGAAATGCCTTGGTTTTCTTAAGAGTGCCGTCGCCTTCCCATTTTTCTGCGAGGTGACGGATGCCGTACAGACTGTCGGTATCGCTCCATGATTTCACAGCTTCTTCGGCGTCATCCCATACCAACCAGATGCTGTTGCCGTCGCGTTTTTTTCCGCGCAACTGGTTGGCAAATTCAAGCAGGAGCGCGCTCGACGAAGCTCCGTCGTTTGCGCCAATGTATGTAGTCTGGCGCAAAGGATAGTTCGTGTCGTAATGGCTGGCGATTACGATTACGCCGTCTTTGGCGCCAGGAAACTTCGCGATGATGTTTCGCGCCGGGAACTTGCCTTCGGGCGTATCGGCGGTGAATGCATCCTCTTCGGTTGCGTCTCCCTTGAGATGGGCGAGGATGTAGTCTTCAACCTTCTTGTGATTTGCGCTCCCGATGGGGCGCGGGCCGAAGGCTACGATCTCTTTAACATACTGAATGGTACGAGCGGAATCGATGGTAGGCAGCGGGCCACTGTCAGCCGGAAGTGAAAGCTTGGGCAGAGTGAGGTCGGTCGGAGGATTTTGCGCCGGGGTCGGAGTTGTGGTTGGCGCTCCAGCTGCGCTGGCTTTCTTGTCCTGATCGCAGCTTGCGAATGCGCCTGCGACGAAAAGCAATAGAGCTAAAGAAATTATCTTCATCGATTTCATAAACTCAGAACTGCCGGCTCTGCCATCGGAATAATCGTCTCTGTCATCCCGAGTGCAACGAGGGATTCTGGTTTTCGCCTGCACTCTCTGAGTTGCCGCCGCGGGCAAACACCAAGGCCCCTCGCTGCGCTCGGGATGACATTTCAAATCTCAAGTTGTCTTTTTCTCATTACGCGCGCGCCGTTGACTAGGATGGACCAGCCAGGCGATGCCAATACTCACGACGTACAGCCCAAGCATGGGCGCAGCAAAAATGCACATGCTCATAATGTCGGGAGTCGGCGTGACGATGGCCGCGACAATAAAAATCAGCAGGATGGCATAGCGGAAATTCTTCCACATGAAGCTGGCAGTGACGATTCCCATCAGCGCCAGGAAGAAGATTAGAATCGGCATCTCAAAAATTAAGCCCATGCCCAGGACGATACTGAGAAACAGCGATGTGTATTCGCCAATGGTGATCATGGGCTGAAATTGCCGTCCAAAATGAATAAGAAAATCGAGCGCCCGGGGGTAGACAACTCTGTAGCCGAAGTATCCGCCGGTGCTGAACAGCGCGATGGTCGAGACCATGAAGGGCACGACATAGCGCTTTTCGTTGCGATAAAGCCCGGGCGAGATGAACATCCAGACCTGGTAGAGCACGAATGGCGAAGTAAGAAACAGACCGGCGAGCGCGGCAATCTTCAAGTAAAGGTTGAAGGGTTCGGTGGGGTTCAGGTAGACGAGTTTCTCGGACAAGCCGTTGGCCTTGAGCGCTGTCATGATGGGGCGCTGCATAACATCGTAGATGCGCTCCACCTTCCACCAGCAGACGCCAAATCCTACGGCCACTGCTGCGATCGAATAGACGAGGCGCCGCCGCAGTTCCTCGAGGTGATCGAGAAAGCCCATGGTAGGCATGGAGTCGCGCTTAGGATCGCCGCCGAGAGCCCCGGCTAGGTTTTCAAACATGAGGTTCCTGCGCGGCCGGAGCGCTGGGCTCAACTATGGGTTCAAGCGATGAAGATGGAGTCGACGATGCGGGTCGATTCAATTCTGCGGGATTCGACTCCGTCAGATTCGAGTCCGCTGAATTCGCACCCCCTGAGTTCGCCTGCAACGGGGCGACTTCAGCAATTGGGCCGGCCAGAGTGTCTGGCGGTTCGTGTCTAGGCGGCGTGCTCGCAGGATTCACGCTCAGGCTGGTAAGGGTGCCCTGCGGCGGCGCGGCCGGCGGCAGGATTGTCTGCGACTTTTGAACCTCAAGGTGGGAGATTTCTGTTTCGATCTGCGATCTGAACTCGTTCGAGGCGCGGCGCAATTCAGCGAGAAGCTTCCCGGCCTGACGAGCCATCTCCGGCAACTTCTTTGGCCCAAAGAGAATGAGCGCCAGGAAGAACAGGAAGATGGTGTCGGAAAAACTCATGGCCACATCATAGATGCGCGAGGGCAAATGCGGCAATGCGTTGAACGGCGGCAGCCGGTTTTCAATTCAGCCGGCGTACGGATCCAGCAATCTTAATGCGCTTGTTTCAGCACTATCGTACTGCGTTCATCGGTAGCGATGATGCGATAGAACTTTCTAAGTTCCTCAGCTTTATCGACGGGCACACTCAACTCTTTTATCTCGAAAGTGCGCGTGTAATCCACGGTGTTGCCAGTCACGACAGTTTTAGCGTGATAGCTGGCGAAACCGAAGTCGGCATCCACTGGCGGCGGGAGGTCGTCGACCACGTAACCCGCCGGAATCGTGATTTCAAAGGAATCTGTATCGCGCGTAGGCTCTTCCAGTTCAATGGGAAACTTGCGCACCTCCTTGGTCTCAAGGAAGCCTTCTCCCATACTCCCTAACACGCGGGGCCGCAACAGCAGCAGATCGCCGGCGTTCTTGGCGTAGTTATCCGATACAAACGAATACTTGAAACCAAACGGCAGATCGGTTCGCGTGAAATTCACGAGCGTGGCGTGAGTGATGTGGAAGGTTGACAAAGAACCGGAAAGAATCTCCTCGATGGGCTTGATGCGATCCGTGTCCTTCTCCACATTGTGCAGGCGCCATCTCGCAGACGAGGCGCGCTCGCCCAGCCGCGTTTCTTCCACGTCGCCCTTGAGCCCGCCCGTGGGATCCAGCGTTAGCTTCGCAGTCCGGCGGATACTGTTCATGGACGTCGGTTCTTGAGGCATCTGAATCAATTCGCCGCCGTCAGGCGCGACCAGCAAGGCATAGCTGGCTTGTTCGTAACCGGGAAGCTGGCCAAACGGAATCAGATGATTGGTGGGATCGAAGAAAAGAAGTTCGCCGAGCTTCGGGTGCTGCGCGGTCGCAATGAGAGAGGGGTCAACCATTCCGTTAGGAAGCTTGATTGCAGTGATCACGTGATTAAAACCGCTGTGGGCGGGCATGTCCTTGGTTACCACACCGCGTCTGTCATTGATCACCACATAGTAAGAATCCACGCCAATCTCGCGCAGCATGGACCTAACGAGCGTAGCCTTGTCCTTGCAGTCTCCATACCGATGCGAGAATACCTCAGGCGCAGCATGAGGTTGAACTCCGCCAATACCCAAGGAGATTGCCACGTAGCGAATGTCGTGCTGCACAAACGCGGCGATCGCCTGCATTTTTTGCAGGGTAGTGATTTTCGACCCAGTCAGCGTGGCCACCTCCTGCTTGATCTCCGGCGATGCGTCCGCTCTCTTGCCCACGAGGGTTGAGTACCACTTCCCCATCGCGTTCCAGTTGGCGTTGGCGTTGTTGGCTGGGGCATCCGAACTGTAGAACGAGAGAATCATCTCGCCCTGAATTCCCTCCCGCGGAGGCATGCGGGGCTCCGGCCGGATGGCCTTCACGTCGCTGACGCTCCATTCCCAAGAATTGCCGCCAGCGTGAGTGGGTTTGGCCTCGGCATGATTGATCCACGAACTCTCAAACTCCCATCCCGACGGGAGAAGGAGCGAATAGTGCGCCTCCCTCACTGGGTCCACTCCCTGAAAATCCCAGATATCCTGCAGGAAAATCGGCTTTTCCTCGATCTCGTACTCATAGCCGACGATGTTTCCAATTTCGGAGGCGGGAATGCGCAGTATATTGAGTTTCGTGTCGGAGATGAGCTCGCCACCATCTGTGTCCGGTGACGTTTCGAACGCGTCGTTTTCCTTGACCTCGTAATCTTTTCCATGCGCTGGAATGCACCAACCCTGTAAACTCTTGATTTTCCTTTGAGGATTGAACGCAACAAACGCCACGCCCCGATCGCGTCCCTCTGGCCGAAGAATCTTATAGGCTTCGCGGACCCGAACGTGCATCTTGTCAGCCGACATCACCGAAACGTCGCGCTCGGAATACAGCAACACGGCGCTGGTCTTCTCATCGTAGGGCGGAAGCGAAGCGTTAACGAGGGCATGCATCCACTGGGGAGCATCGCCTGCACATGCCTGCGGAGCGCAAGCCAAAATACAGATCGCTCCGCAAACCAAGAGCAGCAGAGAGCTACTTAGCCGCGGTCGCAGTGCCGGGTTGCAAAACAATCTGTTGCTCATCGCCGGTCCTCACTCCCTGAAAAAAGCTTTGCAATGCAGGATAGTATTTTGGCTCCAACAACAAGACGTCGACCACGACCTTACGAGTCAGATGCAGGGAGTCGGTTGTCACCTCTGCCTTCTGCTCGTAAGCAACAACGTGGGCGTCGTTTTTTTGGGGATGTGGCAAGCTCTGCACCTGCCAGCCTGCGGGCAGTTCGATATTCACGTCATCCACCTTTTCAGATGGGAACTGGAAATAGATAGGATGTACGCGGTCGGCGTGTTCGAAGATGTGCTTTTCGGTGCCCCCGAAAATCCCGATGGGAAGCAGGGCCCGCCGGCCCACTCCAGATACCCAGCCAGGTATTTTCAGGCTGAACTCCGCCACCAGTGCCTGGGAGGAGCTTTTCCAAGCCGGCTGATTCGTGAGTTCCAGTTCGATCCCTCCGGGAATGTAGCCCCTGACCTCGTCCTCCAGGTATTTCTTTCGCTCCGCATCATCGCTGTGCATTTCTTCAACCCGGCGGTACATTCCCTCAAGACCTGTGAAGGTTACGGTAAGTTTTCCTTCCAGATCGCCGGTTTGGGAGAGATTCAACTTTGCACTGCGCTCTATCTTCGAATCTGAGCTTTCCGGCAGTGCGCTCTGGATCCAGGTTCCACCATCTTTGTCGAGGCGCAACCCTGGAACGCCTGTCTCCTCCCATTCCAAAAGCCCGAAGGGAGTAAAAGCGGCACCCGGATCGAAATAAACATCCTTTCCGTTTAATTTGACGAGAACGACGTTTGAGTCGAGTTTCTTGCGGTCCATCGTCTTCGATGAAAAGAAATAATTGCGGCGATCCGATACGTAGACCGGGTAGGCTTCAACGCTGGCCGCCTTTGCCAGGCCCAGGAAGAGCCACGTAAGGTTGACCCCATTGGCGTACCCGCGCTTCCAGACTTCTTCAACGTTAGCGGGCTCTTTTTCCTTGTCGCGCTTTTGCTCCTGCTCTGTCTTGCTTATCTCGTAGGATGTATTGCGAAACTGCTGAACCCGGTCGTAGATTTTTCGCAGTTTCACGTCGGGTGGGTCACTGGGCGCAACGATCTGTGCCACGGCCTCCTGCATCGCTTTCTGTTTCCCCACGAAGCTTTCTACGCGTCCGTTCAATTCCTTTCCGACCTTCTTCCAGTACTTGTCAACGTCTTGAAGGAAGGGTTCGTCGCTGTAGATGAAGTCCACGCGAGACTTGAGTTCATTTTCGGGCGGCATGAAATCTTCTGTGCGAAAAGCCGGAATATTATGAGACTCAAGCCTGACGACATGGTCGGGGCCTTCCTCAGGCCTACTCGTCCCGGGCAAGACTTGCCAAGACCAGCGCACGTTCCACATCTCACCGCGATACGGCTTCAAGGAGAATCTCGCCGTCTTGGTGAAAAGATCCTGGCTCAGGATCCAGTGAGATTCATACAGCATGTGCTCCTTAAAATCGTAGGTGTAGAAATATTCGACGATACTGCCGACCTGCACGTCAGGAAGGGTGAAGGTTTTTGCCAAATACTTCAGCCCGCGAGCTTTGACAATCGTCTTCTCAAAGACCTTGCCGTCAAACTCGGCCACCGAACCGTCAGGCCTGATGGAGCGCGCGCGCAAGCGCACGACGTCATTATTTCTCTGGATGAATGGGATTTCGACGTCGGCGTACTTTCGCCCCTCTTCCGTTAGGATTTTGATTCGAAAGTAGTTATCCTCGTGGGAGGTAAGCCCGTTGTCGTCGCGGTCGACCTGGCGGTAAAGAATGATGGCCGGCGCGCCGGGAGCGAGTGGCTCGCTGGTCATCTTCAATTCGTCCGGAGAGACTGGCTGAAAGCCAATGCCAGCGCTGGCAGTGGACGGAAAAAGTTCAGCGCCAGCGAAAACCAGGAAAAGGGCAAATGTACTGACAGAGAATCCTCGACGAAGCGGCACAGTCCAACCCCCGAGCGCCTGCGATCACCAAAACGGGCCCCCTGCACGTTTGGTGAGGGCCACAATATCTCGGGTTGACCTCCGAGTCAATAGCCTTTTCGGCCGGGGTTCGGCACTGGCACCGGGCAACCTCAAGCATGTTTCCTTCATTAGCCGTAAGATAGTCGGCCATGCAGCTTTGGTTTGCGCGCGGAAGTGAAGTCAGCATTCGCGAACAGCTTGTCACGCAAGTGGTTCTGGGCATTCTGGGGGATGACCTCGCTCCCGGCCAACGCTTGCCGAGCACGCGGGAGTTGGCGCGGCGCTTTCACCTGCATCCTAATACGGTTAGCGCAGGTTACCGGCAACTGGCCCGGGAGCGTTGGGTTGAGTACCGACGGGGGAGTGGAGTTTTTGTCCGGGCCAATAAGCCTGACGTGCCTCTTTCGCAGGCGTTCGCGCTCGATCAGATGATCGCCTGCCTGTTTCGTTCGGCGCGCAAACAAGGCGTGTCTCTGCCGGTTCTGCGCGCGCGTCTTCGCCAGTGGCTGGAGTTGCAGCCACCCGACCACTTTCTGCTGATTGAGCCCAACGAAGAACTCCGACGAATTGTGGCCGCGGAGATTCAGCAGGCGGTAACCCTTCCGGTTATGAGTTGCGGGTTGGAAGATCTTCCGAAGATGCTGGAAGGCAGCATCCCCATCGCACTTGCAAACCGGGTCGCGACGGTGCGGCCAGCCCTGCCGGCAGGAACCGAACTTCTGACACTCAGCTATCGCTCGGTGACGTCGTCGTTGGGGCAATGGCCGCCGGCGCCTTCCGGCGCTTTAGTAGGCATTGCATCCCGGTGGCCGGATTTTCTGAAACTAGCGCGCACCATGTTGAATGCCGCAGGCTTCCATCCTGACAGCCTCGTGTTACGCCACGCGAGCGAGCCGAACTGGCAGCGCGGATTAAAGCAGACGGCCGCAGTGGTGTGCGATTCGGTCACCGCCAAAGAACTGCCTGCCGGTTGCCGCGCGATTCCGTTCTCTCTGCTGGCTGAATCTTCGATTGACGAACTGCGGCGGTATGCGGAATTCGTCAGCAAGCCGCTCGAAGCGGTGTGACAGTCTCGAAAGTGTCCCAGCTTCCCCCTTTCAATTGAAAACATTCCTTAGGCTGCACTTACCAGAGTTTTAGGGAGGCGCAGCACGAAGAAATTTGTCGCGTTTTGTTTGCTTGTGATTACGCCGGCGATGGCCTGCGCACAAAGCGGCGCTGACAATTCGGAAACGAAAATCGTCAAGCTTGAGCGAGGCCAAGTGCTCGACTTGTCACTGGTAACGCCTCTCGATTCGGCACACGCCCACGTGGGAGACGACATCTCGTTCCAGCTCGAGCGTGACCTTAATGCGAACGGATTCACAGTCCTTCCGAGGAACTCGGCCATCCACGGTCGCATCACGAAGGTTGTGCGCGCCGGCAAAAACTGTAAGGAGGGTCGGGTCCGCTGGAAGCTTGAGCCGCTGAAAACGGCGAGCGGCAGGAAAATCAAGGTGCAGTCAATCCCTGCGTATTTGGCCACGCCGCGCGGAGGGGAGGTCGTCGATCGAGTGTCGCTTGAGACCACTGGTGAAAAGATCGCTGAAGATGCGCCGTGGGCAATGATGGTGCCGTTGGTTGTGCTCTTGTCTCCTGCCATTATTTTGATGGCCGTTGCGGAGTCAGGCAAAAGAGATTGCGGGACTCCGGGTAGGGAAGAAGCGATCCTGGCCGGCACGCATTTTTATTTCGCCGTTTCGAAAGACACGCGGCTTGTTCAAGCTCTCGCCCCGCCGAATCGCTGTGACACTCCCGAAACTGTCACAGACTCGCCAACCTCATCGACGCTTTGTTACTAGGATGCGTTCATGAAAAACGCAACATACACTCTGCTCCTCTCGTTGTTGTTGGCTGCTTTCACGCTTGCATCGAGCGCTTCGGCGCAAACGATAAAAGCTCAGCGAACTGAGACTGAAACTGAAAAAGATGCTCGCAACATCAACACAATCGCCGCGGCGCGAAGTCAATACACACAGACCTCCGAGATCTCGCTCGACACTGGCGACCCGACCTTGGCGCAGCTTCGTGGCCCCAGACCGGTGCGTCCATTTCCATCCCAACGCCCATATCCGCGAGGAACTTACCAAACTCCGTGGAGGGACCATGGAGATGCCGGACACATTCTCGTCGGCGCTGCGATCGGGTTTGGCATTGGAGCGGCCCTCGGCGCGCACAATAGCTCCCGTGACGGCACGCCGGTCACGGGAGGAATAATCATGGGCGGCGGGCTCTTTGCCCTGCTCGGCGGGTGCGTCGGCAAGGCTGTCGGCGATTTGCAAAGCCTCCACTTCGCCTCGGGATATCACAGAGGAATCTATCTACCATCCGCGCCCAACGACGACACTGAGGTGGGCGAACTCGCTTCGCATCCCGCCCGCCAGAGAACTCACACTGAGCAGTCGCCAAGATCTACTGCGCCAAGCCCGCCCTCCGTGTCGAGGCGCGTAGAACCTTAACCGGTCCATCCGCATCTCATAACAAAAGCCCGTTCCAGCCTGGTTACCGCGGTGACCATCCCGGTTCAGGGCCGTCTAACGGGGTGGTATACTCTGTATATTCAGTACGGTAGCCGGGGATGCTGCACAACCCTCAACCGAAGGAAATTCAAGATGGCACGTAGTTCACGCCGCTCACTCTTCCTGGTAGCATTCTTTCTTCTTGCCTGCGGCTTTTTGGGAATCGTTTTTGCCCAGCGCACGGGACAGCAATCGTCGCTCAGCGGCGATACCGACGTCAAAGACAGCCTGAAACAATTTACCGACGTCTATGCCGTCATCGAAGATAACTACGCCGAGCCGGTGAACCCCGATAAAGCTATCTACAACGGCGCGATTCCGGGCATGTTGCACTCGCTCGACCCGCACTCGAACTTCTTCGATCCCAAGTCTTACGCGCTGATGCGCGAGGACCAGCGCGGCAAGTACTACGGCGTGGGCATGACGGTTGGACCACGCAATAACAAAGTGATTGTGATCTTCCCCTTCACCGGCACGCCCGCTTATAAGGCGGGCATTCATCCCGGCGACGTGATCATTGCCGTCGATGGCAAATCCACCGAGAACATGACCACGCCCGACGTGGCCGACATGCTCAAGGGACCCAAGGGAACGACCGTGCACATCAGCATCTCGCGCGAAGGTGTAGAGAAGCCGATGGAGTTCACGCTGATTCGCGACGAAATTCCGCGCTACAGCGTAGACGTACACTTCCTGATTCGCCCCGGCGTCGGCTACCTGCACGTCACGGGATTCAACGAGACCACCGAAGAAGAAGTCTCGAAAGCTCTGGATGAGTTTGGCGACCTCAAGGGATTGATTCTTGATCTGCGGGGAAATCCCGGCGGCCTGCTGAGCGAAGGCGTAGGCGTTGCCGACAAGTTCCTCAAGAAAAATCAGCTCATCGTTTCTCATCATGGCCGCGCTTCGGCGGAGAAGCGCTACGTCGCGCAGCATGGCAACGGCGGCAAGGATTATCCACTCGTCGTGCTGGTGAATCGCTTGACCGCGTCAGCGGCCGAGATTGTTTCTGGCGCCATTCAAGATCACGATCGCGGGCTGATCGTGGGCGAGGTCACGTTTGGCAAGGGTCTGGTTCAGACTGTCTATCCATTGTCTGAAAATACTGGACTTGCCCTGACCACGGCGCATTACTACACACCGAGCGGACGGCTGATTCAGCGCGACTACAGCAACATTTCGCTTTACGATTACTATTACAACCGCGAAGCGGAATCCGGCAGCAACGCCAATCGTGAAGTAAAACTGACTGACAGCGGGCGCACGGTTTACGGCGGCGGCGGCATCACGCCCGACGTTGTGATTCCTCCAGTCAAGAGCAATCACTTTCAGGACACGCTCTTGCAGCACTATGCGTTCTTTAACTTTGCCAAGCGCTACGTCGTGAATCATCATCCTACGAAGAGCTTTGAAGTTGACGATGCCATCC
>Ga0302319_10000466_pt1 | contig 91035 bp, 102 predicted proteins | sample Bog_T0_2_FD_203319 | JGI IMG/M metagenome (GOLD analysis project Ga0302319, IMG submission 203319) | Peat permafrost microbial communities from Stordalen Mire near Abisko, Sweden - Bog_T0_2 | ecosystem: Environmental > Terrestrial > Soil > Wetlands > Peat | place: Sweden: Abisko, Stordalen... | reverse complement strand
CAAACATGCTCATAAAGCCGCCATAGCTCCACCCCGTCAATCCCACGCGGCCCGGATCGACCGGGTACTGCGCCTCAACCGCATCCACGCCGGCCAGAATGTCGCGCAGGTCGCCGTAGCCAAAGTCTCTGCGGTTGGCCTGGGCAAACGCCTCGCCCTGCCCGTAGCTGCCGCGCGGATTGGGCTGCAGCACAAAGTAGCCCAGCGCCGAGAACGCGTTCGCGCTCAGCCCACCACCGCCGCCCCAGTGCGCCATCTCCGCCGCCGCCGGCCCTCCGTGCACCTCCACAATCAGCGGATACTTCTTCTTCGGATCGTAATCTTTGGGGAGCATCAACCAGCCCTGCACCTGGAAGCTGTCGCTCTTCCAGTCCAGCGAGACGCTCTTGCCCCACCCGGGCTCCACGCCATCGTTGATATGCGTCAGCTGCGTCAGAGAGTAGGACATGAACCTGCACGTCGGGCAGCCGGATTGTTTGGAAAGAAAGATCTCTGGAGGGTGGTCAAACGTGCTGGAGTGGAAGACCCACAGCGAATGGTTCGCTGATCCAGAGAGACTCAGCTCCATACGACCGTCGCCCACGCTGCCCGGAATGCTGAAGACAGGCTTGCTGAAGCTCGTCGCCGGGTTTGAGCCGCCCGACGTGGCGTGGGCAGCACCGCCCTCGATATGGAGCTCCACCAGCTGGCAGTCGCCTCCAGCCAGTTCGCTGATGAACAGGTCCTCATTGTCGCCCCACTCGATCCATGCCGGCGACGTGGCCCGCTGCGGCGTCAGGTCCACCGGCGGTCCGCCCTTCGCAGCGACAATCCACACATCGCCGCCCGTCGACCCCTGATCGCTCATCAGCCCGCCGATGAACGCAATCGCCTGCCCGTCCGGCGACCAGCGCGGCACCGCAATTTGCAGCCCATGCAGAGGACCCGAAACGTCAGCCGGTGCAAGAATGGCCCTCGCCGCGCCGCCCAGTTCTTGCGTGTAGAGCTTCGCCACCCACCAGTTGTTCTCTCCCGGCGGGTCGGCCGCGACATACGCCAGGCCTCTCGAATCCGGCCGCCAGGCGAAGTCATACACGTGCAGGTTCTCCGGCGTCGCAAACGCAGGAGCGGCGGGCTTGGCCGCATCCACCTGGGTCACGGCTACGCGCTGAATCTCCACCCCGTCCTCGCCAATCACGCCCGACCACGGCTTCATGGCCGCCAGCGCACCGGCCGGCCGCGTTGCGCCTTCCACGTACAGGAACGCCACCCTCGTTCCATCCGGAGAAAACTCGGGTGCCTCCACATAGCCCTTCAGCTCGGTCAGCCGCCGTGCCGGGCCTCCATCCACCCGCGCCACATAAAGATCCGACTGCTCGCCGGGGTGGGCGCAATCGGAGAAGAACGCCAGCGTCTCGGCATCCGGAGCCCAGGCGATCTCGCTTTCGTGGCAGCGCTCGTCGGTTTTGGACGCCGCCGTCACGCGCTTGCTCTTGTCCAGGTCGTCCAGCGGAGCCACGCGGATCTCCGCGCCGTCCTTCGCATACTGCAGCCAAGCCAGCAACTTACCATCCGGCGACACCGCCACCTGCCCCACAGAGTGGCCGCGGTTCAGCCCCTTGAGCACCTCGTCGATATGCGCCCGCGCCGGAGATTGCTCCGCAGCCGCATCTTGCGCAGCGATCGAAAGGTTGAGCGTGAAACCAAGCAGCAAGACCGGTCCGGCTAAGAGTCCGAAGCGAAGACACAAGAGAAAACGCGTGAAAAACATACGGAAATCCTATCAGGGGGCCTGCGCCAATATAGATGCGGAAATGCAGCAACGGTAAAGAAGATTCTCAGCACGATGACAAGTTCGCTTGACATACTCTCCAGCGCTATGTAAAGTTATCTTGTCTTTTAGGAAAGGAAACCATCTATGTTCGCGCGCAACGAGCACCTCAGTCCTCTTCAGCGCCGCTCAGGCCTTCTACTTGCCGGAACGCTGCTGCTCACCATGCTGCTGTTTTTCATTGCCCATGACCTTCCGGCGCACTTCACCCTCGCCACGACGCTTCTCCATTTCCTCCAGATTCTCCCCGCCATCCCCGTCGCCGCCATGGTCTGGATCGTCGGCCAATATCTCGCCCGCGAAACCGATGAGTTCATCCGAATGATCGTCACCCGCTCCCTGCTCTGGGGTCTCGGCGTCACCATGGTGGCCAACATCGTACTCAGCGTGCTCTTTGAAGGCGGCAGCGCCTATGGCCCCTCGCCGATCTTCGATATCGACATCTTCTTCGTGACCAGTTTGCTCGCGCTCTTCATTCAAATTCGGAGAAACCAATGAAAATCAGCCTCTGCAACCGCCATCTCAGTCCCCTCCAGCGCCGCACCATGCAACTGTTCGGAGCCAATCTCGCCCTCGCCGCCGTGCTCTCCCTGACCACTCGCGACCTGTTCAAGGACGGCCATGTCACTGCGCAGCTGCTTTATTTCATGGCCCTCTTGCCCACCATCCCCGTCATTGGCATCATCACCGTCGTCGGCCGCTACCTGGGCCGCGAAACCGACGAGTTCATCCGCGCCCTCGTCGTCCAATCCCTGCTCTGGGGTCTCGGCATCACCTTTGCCGTCGACACCTACCTCGGCGGCCTCTTCGCCCACCCCCAGATCTTCCGCCTTATCCCCATCCTCAACATCGACCTCTTCTGCGTCTCGGTCGGTGTCGCCGTGCGCATCCAGTTGTGGAGGAACCGATGAACAACCAGCTCCGAGTCCTCCGTGCTGAGCGCGGCTGGAGCCAGGCCGACCTGGCTGCGCAGTTGCAAGTCTCGCGCCAGTCGGTCAACGCCATTGAGACCGGCCGTTTTGACCCCAGCCTGCCGCTGGCCTTCAAACTGGCGCGGCTTTTCTCCACCAGCATCGAGCAGATCTTCAGAGACGAGGCCTGAAGGCGAGCCGGCCCCTACGGTTGACTCGTGCTGGGCACCATTTTGTAGAGCGTGAGCACCGTGCGCGTGTCGTCGTCGAATGCCGGATAACTGGCCATCTTCTCCAGCTTGAATTTGGCCAAAGACTCATCTTTCGCTGGGTCCGCATCGTCCCAGGCAAGGAGCCAGCCAGGCCGGTCCTGCGCCACCTTCTTCGCCATATCCTCGGTGCTGAAGCCGTCGTTGATGGCCGGAATGCCGGTCATCATGGAGATTTGCGCGCCGCTCACGCCCAGCATCAGCGGCCTTTGTTCCGGATGGCTGCGGATGATGCCCGCAATCGAGGCCGCAGCATCGTGAAAGTCATAGTCCCGGTCGACGAGAAAATGGCGAATTATGACCACGTTGACTGCAACGGAAGTAGCCATCCCGACCAGAAGCAGCGCCGCCGCCTTTTTCCCGTGAGGCAGAAGCTCGTCAAAGACCAGGACCACGATCCACACCAACGGCGCCAGCATCACCAGAAAATACCGCGGGGCATAATCGTCCTGGCGGCTGAAAATGAACACCGCCTGCGCCGCCACCACCATCCACGCCGCGGCAAACAGCGGATTGCTCCACAACCTGCGCTTCCAGGCCACGGTCAGCACCAGGATCAGCAGCGCGATCGGATAGAGCACGCGATCAATCCAGAGGCAGTTCTCAAGAAGATCGCGCAGCGTGGCCAGCGTCTGCCCCCATGCAATGTCGGGCATGGCATTCACGTCGTAGAAGTACCGGTAGTCGGCCCCGTATCCTAGCGCTGACACCAGCGCGGCGTAGCTCTTCACCAATACGGCCGGCACAACGCCTACAGCCAAAACCGCCCGCCACAAACCGCCGCGCGTGCGTCCCATCGCCGACCATGCCAGCCAGAAAACCGCCGGAACCAGTAGCGCCGCCGTCGTCTTGGTCAGCAGCATCGTGGGGATTATTATGGCCAGTGCGGCCAGCGGCCAGAATCGCTTTAGGGATGCAAACGAAGCCACCCGCATCAGCACGCAAAACTCAAAGATGACCAGCGTTTCCAGAATCGCGAGCCGGTTGAAGGCAAACGCAAATGGGCTGGCCGAAAGGAGCAGCACGGCCAGCAGCGCCGGCGTCTCCACGTCGCGATGGGTGTAGCGGCGCACCAGCCCATACACAATGCACAGAGTTGCGAGGGAAAGCACAACCGTCAGCGCCCGCGCCGACACGACACTCACGCCCGTAAAGTGAAACAACCCGCTCAGCAGAAGGGGCCAGACTGGCAGCGCCACCGCGGGATTGTAGTCGCCCGGCATATACCAGTGGCCGGTGAGCGCGTGCGTCACCGCAGCGCTGCCCCACCAGCCTTCATCCGTAAACTTCGCCTGGTCGATCATCCACGGCGACCAGTTGGGAAAATCGGCCGTGAGGTAGAAAAACTTCGCCGCGCTCAGCACGCAGACCGCTGCCCAAATTGCGATGCGCAGCCACCGCCGCGCCAGCCAGCCGTTCAGGTCGAGATTCATCTTTCTAAGGCTACCCCACGCGGCGAGCAACAGCCGTGCCCCACCCTTGCGGCTTCTTTCTGCCGCAAGGACGGGAAGCGATCAAACCCATGCGAGCGACTAGCGAGAGTCTGCCCCACCGCAGGTGGCGCAGGTGGCAGAGTGAATGGCCAGCAGTTTCTCCAGCAGCGGCTTGAGCAGTTTCAAATCCAGTGCATTCGCGCCATCCGATTTCGCGTTGGCAGGATCGTCGTGCACCTCGAGAAACAGTCCGTCGATGCCCACCGCAACCGCCGCACGCGCCAGCAGCGGGATAAACTCCGGCTGGCCGCCGCTCACTCCGGCGGCTGCGGACGGCTGCTGCACCGAGTGCGTGCCATCAAACACCACCGGCGCCATTTGCCGCATCACCGGCAGCGCGCGGTAATCCACCACCAGCGTGTTGTAGCCAAAGCTGACCCCGCGCTCGGTGAGGAACACCCGCTCGTTGCCCGTCGACCGCACCTTTTCGACCGGATGCGCCATATCCCACGGCGCCACAAACTGGCCCTTCTTGATGTTCACCGCGCGTCCCGTCTTGCCCGCGGCCACCAGCAGGTCGGTCTGGCGGCAAAGGAAGGCGGGAATCTGCAGCACGTCCACCGCCTCGGCCGCGATCTCGCAGTGCGCAGGCTCATGCACGTCGGTCAGCACCGGCAGGCCCGTATCTTTCGCAAGACGCCCCAGAATCCGTGTGCCTTCCACCAGACCAGGCCCGCGAAAACTCTTCACGCTGGTGCGGTTGGCCTTGTCGTAGCTGGCCTTGAAGATGTAGGGAATGCGCAGGTCGCTGGCAATCCGCTGGATCGCCTCAGCCATGCGCCGCACATGCACCTCTGACTCGATCACGCACGGGCCGGCGATCAGGAACAGCTTCCCTGCGCCCACCTCGACCGGCCCGATTTCAAATGAGTTGCTCACCTAGCCGATTTTACCCGAGCGGCTGAAGCCGGCCGGGACTCGCGGCCACTCACACCAGCGTGGCCACATCCACATGGCTCCTCGACCACTCCCAAAGCGCGCGGTCCAGCGCGTGCAATGAGGTCGCGCCTGGCAGATCCTGCTGAGGCGCAACAATTCCGCGCTCCGCCAGCCGCCGGCAAAAACCCACATATTCGGCGTAGAAATCAACATTGTGGCGGGCATGGCCCAGCGCTTCCAGGGCGCGAAAATCCAGCACGTTGTAGCGCTCCGGCATGATCGCCGCCAGTATCGCCGAGGCAATGGGCAGGTCGATGCCGCGCAGCGAAGTCAGCGCGTCAACGGCATTGCTCAGCGAGGTCTCCGGCGCAGCCGCCACCGCCAGAACCCGCCTGATCTTGGCCTCGCTGTTGCCGATCAGGTAGTGCACCACGCGCTCCGACTTCCAGCGCACGATCGTCTCCAGGTTGGCCAGAGAGTAATCTCCGTTCCGGATTGCCGCTCCGGCCTCGAACGCGGCCTCTTCCAATTCGTGCTCTTTCTCGCCCGTCTTCTGCCAGTACTGCTCCGCCAAATGTTGAAGGTCCGCCGCCTCAGGTTGAAGTTCAAACTGTGCCATGGTTGCTTCCTCCGTCCTCAAAAACCCAGTCACCATAGGCCCGGCCCAAAAGCTTTGTCAATCCCCAATTGCACATTCCGGAATAACCGGTGCCGGGGAGGTGCATGCGCTCTGTGCGCGGGAGAGCGCAGGTCAGAAAAGTGCCAGCTCGCTTCCATCGCAGCAGCGCTTGCCAACTCCAAGCGCAACTCAGACATAAATCCATAAATATGCTAATATGTTTTTATGCGCACCACACTTGACATCCCGGATGAGACGTATCGCGATCTGAAGGTCAAGGCCGCGCGCGAGGGCAAGCCGGTGCGGCAGATCGTTCTGCGTGGAATTCAGCGGGAGCTGGAAGGGGCGGAGGAAAAGCCGATTCAAAAGCTGCAACTGCCACTGATTCGCTCCTCTAGCCCAGGCACCCTGGAATTGACTAATGAGCAGATTGATGAACTCACCGCTTTTTCCTGATGTGAACGTTTGGGTCGCGCTGAATTTTGAAATGCACGCGCATCACGCGACGGCAAAGCGGTGGTATGAAGCCATTCCGCCCAGCGCAACCATTGTCTTTTGCCGGCAAACGCAACTCGGACACTTCCGAATCCTGACGACCGCCGCAGTGATGGGACAAGAAGTTCTGACACAACCGAAGTGCTGGCTAATCTACGACCAATGGATTTCAACCGGCCAGGTGGCCTGGGTAGACGAACCTCGCGACCTGGAGGCAGGGCTGCGAACGCTAACTGCGGGAGCCACTTCTTCACCCAAGACTTGGATTGATGCTTATCTGGCGGCGTTTGCGGAAGCGGGCGGGCTCACGCTGGTGACCTTCGACCGCGCGCTGGCAGGGAAGGCGAAGGGGGCGGTGCTGCTGGGCTGATCGCTCACCTGTAACTTATCGGCGCTGATTATTGCAGCATCTCCGACGCGACCGCCTCGCTCTTCACATTCGCAGCCACCCGTCCCTGCCGGTTTTTGTAACTCGCAGTAATAAACTCCCGGAACAGCGGATGCGGCTCCAGCGGCTTGGACTTGAACTCGGGATGGAACTGGCAACCCAGGAAGTAAGGGTGCCCGGGAATCTCGACAATCTCCACATAAGTGGCGTCGGGCGTAGTCCCGCTGATGCGCAGGCCGCCGCCGGTAAGCAGGGCCTCGTACTCGCGGTTGAACTCATAGCGGTGCCGGTGCCGCTCGCTGATCTCGGTCGCTCCGCCATAAGCCTTCGCCGCCAGCGAGTCTTCCTGCAAGATGCAGGTCCACGCGCCCAGACGCATGGTTCCGCCCATCTCTTCCACGCCCAGTAACTCGCGCAGCTTGTAGATGATGCGGTGCTGGCTCGCCGGGTCAAACTCGCTTGAGTTGGCATCCTTCAAGCCGCAAACATTCCGCGCAAACTCGATGCAGGCCGTCTGCATGCCCAGGCAGATGCCGAAGTAAGGCACCTGTTTCTCGCGCGCATAACGGATGGCGTTCAACATACCCTCGATGCCGCGCTTGCCAAAGCCGCCGGGAACCAGAATGCCGTCGAAGCCTTCTAACTGCGCCTCATAACTCCTGTCATCCGGAGTTTTCGATTCCAGTCCCTCCGCCTCCATCCAGGTAACATTCAGTTTCAAATTCTGCGATACCGCTCCGTGCGTCAAAGCTTCCTTCAATGACTTGTAACTATCCTCGTACTCCACATACTTGCCCACGATGGCAATACTGACGTCATCCTTCGGGTGGTAGCAGCGGTCTACCAGGTCTTTCCACGCTGCCAGGTTGGCGTCCGGCGCATCCTTGTGGAGATACTTCAGGATCAGCGCATCGAGACCCTCCTCGGCAAAGCGCAACGGCACCTCGTAGATGGAGGGAACGGTGGTAGCGCCCACCACGGCGCGCTCTTCCACGTTGCAGAAGGCGGCGATCTTCTGCTTGATCTCGCGGCTCAGATTGCGGTCCGAGCGGCAGAGCAGAATGTCGGCTTGAATGCCGATACCCAGCAACTCTTTCACCGAGTGCTGTGTCGGCTTGGTCTTCAACTCCTGCGCAGCGGCAATCCACGGCACCAGCGTCAGGTGAACAAACACCGTGTTTTCGCGGCCCAGTTCCTGGCGCATCTGGCGAATGGCTTCCAAGAACGGCAGCGACTCAATGTCGCCCACCGTGCCGCCGATCTCGACGATGGTCACGTCGGCGCCGTTGGCCGAGACCTTGCGCATGGCGTTCTTGATTTCGTTGGTCACGTGCGGGATCACCTGCACGGTCTTGCCCAGGTAGTCGCCGCGGCGCTCCTTCAGAATGATCTGCTCGTAGATGCGGCCGGTGGTCAGGTTGTTGTCGCGCGAGAGCGGCGCGTGGGTAAAGCGCTCGTAGTGGCCCAGATCGAGGTCGGTCTCCGCGCCGTCGTCGGTCACAAATACCTCGCCGTGCTGAAACGGCGACATAGTCCCCGGATCGACGTTGAGGTAGGGGTCGAACTTCATCAGGTTCACGCGCAGGCCGCGGCTCTCAAGCAGGCAGCCGATCGAGGCCGCCGCCAGGCCTTTACCTAAACTGGACACAACTCCGCCCGTCACAAAGACATACTTTGCCGACATCGCCGCAACCTCACTCTTCAATTGTTGGGATTGGCCGTACCAGGGGTGCACAATCAAGTATGGCAGAGTTCCGGTAGAGAATGGAACTGAAATTTTGGCTGAGGCCCCTGCAGAGCGCCCAATTCCAACACTAATCCCATTCAATTGAGTGTTTTAAAGGACACTTCCCGCTGTGTAAAACCGGGCCGTTACCGCGCGGCTTTGCTCTTCCCGCACAGGTTGGCGCCGGCCCAAAGCCCCCGCTTGCCGCGCTGATCCGCCGGGGCTACGATGCTGCATGGAAGCAGCCGCGGCAGCGCAGCGGGAGCGGTAATCAATATGGACAGAATCGAAATCCTGAAGACCGACATCACCACGCTGGCCGTGGACGCGATCGTCAACGCGGCGAACACTTCCCTGCTCGGCGGCGGCGGCGTGGACGGGGCGATTCATCGCGCTGCCGGGCCGGAACTCGTGGCCGCGTGCCGTCTGTTGGGCGGATGCAAGACCGGTCAGGCCAAACTGACCAGGGGCTATCGCCTTCGCGCGCGCTTTGTCATTCATACCGTCGGCCCTGTATGGGATGGTGGCAGCCGCGACGAGCCAGAGTTGCTGGCCAGCTGCTATCGCAGTTGCTTCGCGCTGGCCCGTGAGCACGGCCTGCGCACACTTGCTTTCCCGGCGATCAGTTGCGGCGTCTACGGCTATCCCATCGGCCAGGCGGTCGAGATTGCGGTGCGCGAGACGCGCTCCGAGTTGGAAAGCAATGACACCATCGAAGAGGTGATCTTCGCCTGCTTCGAAGACCAGGTGTATTCGACTTACCTGCGTGCTGTGCAAGAACTTCCGTAGTAGGAAATGGCTGCTGCAAGTCGCATGCCCAACAAAATGGGACACGCCAACCAGCCTCGTCCCACTCCTTTTCGCTTCCTAGAAATTCAGCGTGATCTTCGCCGTCAGCGCCCGCGGAGTTACATAGTGCGTTCCGCTAAAGGTCGACAGGAAGTTATAGAGCGCGTACTTATTGGTTACGTTGATCGCCGTGAGATCCAGGTTCACTTTGTAGCGTTCCTTGTGGAAGATATTGTCTTTGCCCAGCGACGCGTCGAACAGATCGCGCGGCTGAATGCGCTGCGGGCTGTGATCGTTGTCTCCGGTGCCGGGAGCGGGAATGTTCAACAGCGTCGAGCCATACTCTGCGGCCGGGCAGGCCGATGGCAAGGGATGCCCCGGCGTCGCTGTCTGCGCGCCGCAGAACAGCCCGGCTTGGAACTCTTCATCCGACGTCAGGCTGCTCAGGTCGACCTCTGGCTGGCCACTCGGGGAAACTATGGAAGTGGCTCCACATGCGCTGTTGGGATCGTTCATGCCCAGGTTGAAGCACGGCGCAGAGCCGGCCACCTGGCCTGAGTCGTAACGCCAGTTGAATCCTCCCCACAACCCGTTGAGAAACTTACCGCGCGAGAAGGTGTACTGCAGGTGAGTGGTCTGGTTGAACCTCTCATCGTGGTCAATGCGGAAGGGCAGGCCCGTGGAGCCAACCGTAGCGCCGGCTCCGGCAACCTGCGGCGGGAAGAATCGCGCCGCCACCGAAGACATTACCACATACGCACTTACATTGTGGTACTGCGGCATCTCAACATGCAGCGCATAGCCTGGTATCTTCGAGTTATGCCAGTCAATGGGGAAAGTTATGGGTGTGTTACCCAGCACGCTGAAGTCGAAGGCGTTGTGGGTGTATTTCCAGATGTACTCGCCGCTCACCACCACGCGCTTGCCGATGGCCTGCTGAAGGCCGGCATGAAACTCGTTGCGGAATCCCGGCTGCAAAGTTCCCGCCACGCCCGAGGTGCAGTTCAGCAACGGCGCCAGCACGGCGTTCGAGCATCCATTATTGGAGAGCACCAGGTTCTCATTGAACGGCGTCTCCAGGGTGCGGGCATAGGAGAGGCGCAGTACCGTACCGGTTGGCTTGATGTTATACGCGACGCCCACGCGAGGCTGCGTCTGGTTGGCATCTGTCAGGCCGTTGTATACGTCCTGCCGCAGGCCAAGATTGAAAAGCCAGTTGCGCACCTTGATCTGGTCTTCAAGAAACAATCCAAGTTCCTTCACGTCCGTATGGCCGGCGTAGTAATAAAAGCTTCCGCCGCGAGTAAGATCAAAAGGCGCAAGCACTGCAAGATAACTTGGATTCTGCCCCGCCGCGCCCCCGGGGCACTGCGCGGGATCGGCGTAACCGGCGATGCGGTTGCCGTAGGCATCGACGCACGGCGCGCTGAAGCTATAAGTCGGATCCACAATGCCCAGGCTGTCATTCTCATTCAGGAAGGTCTGCCCGTACTGCGCGCCGGCCTTGATGGTATGAATGCCCTTGGAGTAGGAGTAATCCGCATGCACAGCGGAGTTAGTCAGTGATCGGTTTTGCGCAATGGACGAGGTTTGCAGGTTTGCCGGCCCAAGGTCAGCCAGCGGGTTGCCGCTGGGGTAGTAGTTATACTGGTCCCGCCGCACGAACGCGCCTACATTCAAGACCGAGTTATCGTTGATGATGCGGGTATAAGTCGGCGAAACATTGATGGTCCCGATCTTGGAGCGCTGATCGGCGTCGCCCACGCTGGCAAATACTGGACTGGCACTCGCTCCTCCGCTGACTACGTTCTGCACATTGAGTGCGTCGTAGGAGTTAGGCGTCTGGAACCACGATCGGCTGTAGTTCACGTCCAGGTGAACGGAATCCTTGGCGGAAAACATGTAGTCCGCGCGATCGAAGAAATTCTGCTCGTTACCCTTGTCGTGGAAGACCTGAAATTCGGGCGGATCGAGGAAGCGGCCGGAGTTCATGCCGTCCGTCTCCACAAAGTTTCCCCAGTTTTTGCCGCCGTAGGCCAGGTCAAAGCCGGCGCTTGCGGAGCCGAATGCGCCGTAGGAGCTGCTGATGCTCCCGGTCGGCTTGGTCACGCCCTGGCCGGAACGCGTGGTGGCCACAATCACCAGGCTGGTCTTGCCGCCATACTCGGCCGGTGGCGCGCCGCTGATCACCTCAATCGATTGAATGGAATTGGAGGGAATCTGGTTGGAGAAGACCTTGCTCTGTTGATCGGTGATTGACTGGCCATCAACGGAAAATGAATTCGAGGCGTGGTCACCGAGGCCATGGAAGAGGCCGTTCGAATCGGCTGAGACACCGGGCGTAGTCGCCGTCACCAGCGAGCTGAGCGAAGAAGACTCGCTCTCCATGGGCACCTTGATAAAGGCGTCGCGGTCCACATCCGTGTGGAAGGTCGGATCGGTCTCCACCAGGTCGCCCTCCGCCTCAACCGTCACCGTGGAATCGGCGGTCGCAATCTCAAGAACCAGCTTCAGGCTGGTGCCCACCACCGATTGGATGGCGACGGATTTGCGCAGAGGAGCGAACCCGCTGGCGGATGCGCCGATCACGTAGCTGTTGAAGGTGACGTTGGAAAACTCGAACTGCCCCTGCGCGTCGCTGGTGACGGTGCGATCCACGCCGCTGTTGAGGTTGGTCAGGTGAACCGTGGCGCCGGGAATCACCGCGCCCGTGGGATCGGAGACCGTGCCGCGAATGGCGCCGGCATTGCCGCTTTGCGCCTGCGCGGTAAAGGCCGCGAGGCAAAAAATAAAAACAATAAGAATACAAAAAAACTTGCCGCGAGTGAACGGCATAGGTGCCTCCAGATGATGGCTTGGATGATGCGGAAACAAGGCCGCGGGAGAGTGCCGCGGAGTCTGTTGCGCAGCGTGGGCCATCTGTCGGTCGCGGGCTCGGCTTGAGGATGTGCTGCGGCTTCGCTCCCTGAAAAGAAACGAAGTACAACCTGAATTCCGGCTGAGACGAGGATCGGAGACTAGCCCTGGAGGCCATCCGGAGGGGGACGCGTGAAGAGCTTGGGATGCCAGTGCCGGGTGATGGTTTGCGCTTCGAATACCGGAGTCTGGCTTTCGATCTGCACCAGGACGACGATGGCAGCCGCCACCGCGACCGGCGCTGCAGTATGCATCACAATGCACAACGGACAATGGTCGGCATCGGTGTCTACCTGATGCACGTGCGCCACTTGCGCCACGGCAAGCAAAGTGAGCAGGATGAGACACACCACGGTGACCAGCGGCAAAGCACTACGCTTTGCGCCGCATTTCCCGTTCCGCAATGTCTGCAATCCTGTCAACTCACCTGTCCCTGCTTCAAGGATACACACTAATTGGATGCAATGAAACGGAAATGGTTACGTATTGGATCGCGGTTTGACTCCTCCTCCACGCAAACCCTCCTTCCGCCCGTCCGTCTAACAGTCGTTGAACTACACTTGGAGCGGGCACTCTGCACCCGGTCTATGACACTTGCTCTCCGACTTCGCCGCTTGCTCACAGGTTGCTTGGCAATCCTGCTGCTGATCTTCTCCGCTGCAAACATTGGTGCGCAAAAAACCCTGCCCCTCAAGCCCGACACCACGGCCGCGAACACCAACCGCCGGCTCATTCTCAAGGACGGCAGCTACCAGCTGGTGCGCAAGTACGAAATTGCCGGCGACCGGGTGCGCTACATCTCCAATGAGCGCGGCGGCGATTGGGAGGAGTTGCCCGGGAGCCTGGTGGACTGGGATGCGACGCGCAAATGGGAGCGCGACCACGCTTCCCAGGTGGAAGACGCTTCAGACGCCATGAAGGAGGCCGCGGAGCTGGACAACGAAGAAGCGAGCGCACGCAACGAGGCCAAGGCCCGCAATCCCCAGGTGGCCAAGGGACTCGAGCTCCCCGACGAGGACGGCGTGTTTGCGCTGGACACATTCCAGGGCACACCGGAGCTGGTAGAGATGCTGCCCAACGAACTGGGCGCCAACGCCAAGACCAAACATGGCCTGAGCACGCTGAACCCCATGGCAGGCTCCAAGGCCACGCTCGAGCTGGATGGCGCGCATGCCAAGGTGCATCTACATGTAAACGACCCGGCCATCTATCTCTCGCTCAACACACGGGACGATGCGGAAGAGGTTGTCTCCCACGCCATGACGGTGAACACCGGCGGTGCGAAGGAAGTAGCAGGCCGCAAGCACGGGGCGCACTCGCCCTCATCGGGCTTCGCCATTGTACGGGTGGACGAGCGGCGCGCTTTGCGGATCGTTGGCGCCATCCACTTGAGCCCCAGCGGCAGTGTTACGCAAGACGAAGATGTGATCCCCACCAAGGTGGACGTTCTGGACGGCAAGCACTGGCTGAAGATCACACCGGCCGAGCCGCTCACCATCGGCGAGTACGCGCTGGTTGAAATCCTCTCCGCTTCGGACATCAACCAGTCTGTGTGGGACTTCCGCGTCGACCCGCAACTGGGCGATAACTCTGGGTCGCTGGGGCCGATTCTGAAGTAGCGGATCGGCTTTCGGGAGTCTGTTAAACGGCGTCGGGCGATTTGGCGCGGGAGAAGCGCTGGCGGCGCTTCTCCCACTCCTCGGAGTTGAAGAAGCGCGGGCCCACCTCGATGAGGCGGGGAATCATGTTGAAGACCGCGATGCGGCTCCAGGGGCGGTCGTCGCGCATGCGGAAGCCCTTCTCGTTCAGGTCGCTCACAATGGCGGAGTAGCCGAAGTCCTGCACCAGCAGTTCCATCATCAGCATGAGCACCTGGTGCTCGCGGGGATGGACTTCGAGACGGCGGCAGTCATTGGAGATGCGCAGGCCGTAAGGGATGTCCTCGTCGAAGCCGCCTTCTTGAGGAGTCTCGGAGTCGGGCAGCTCGCGCCGCCACTCGATGGAGACCATCTGCCAGCCAGTCGCCGTCCGCTGCTGAATCACATCGGGGCTGAAAGGCCCGGAAACCACATCGCGCACCCGCTCAAAATATGCCATCGCACGCCTCCTTACGGATTTTCCTGGTTGGGCAGGAGCAATCCGTCTGCCAATTGCGAGAGCGGGCCCAGCGCCGGCGAACCATTCAAGAGCAACGAGATAGGCACACAGCAGCAACGTGACAAATCCAACCTGCCTGTCCGCTTCTGTAAATCCGTGTTCGCTTCCGGACAATCGCTGCGCTCACTTGGTGGGATCGGTGAGGCGTCCCATGAAGAGGATTGCGGCGGAGCGATTGTCGCGGATGACGAACAGAAACGGATGGTCGGCGCGAAAGATAATGGGCGGCTGCTCGCGGGCCATGGCCATGGAGCGCATGACGACGGCAGTCGCCGCCGCGGCTTCGGTTCCCTCTTCGTTCACGTCGATATAAGCCTTGTGGATGGCTGCCGAGATCCAGAGATCGCGCTTGCCCGTCATGGGGGAAAAGTCGGCCAGCTTCTGCTCGAAGGCATGCTGCATTCCCAGGGCGGTGAGTGCGCCGTTGAGACTGAACTGCTCGGTCATCTTGAATCTGGGCAGCGTGAGAATGACCTTGGGGCCGGGGCGCAGCTGGCTGAGCCATTGCTGTGCGCTGGCTGAGGTGAACGATTGCTCCAGGGCCGGAAGGCCGGCGACGGCGTTGGGCAGCAGCACGATCATCGACAGATCGCCGCTCTTGTAGGGAATCTCCAGCGCCTGAAACGTTCCCCCGCTGAAGTAGTTGAAGCGGCCCTCGAGGTGCATCAGGGGGGCCTTGACGGCCTGGGCGGCGGAGACGTGGAAGTCTTCCGGCTTGGTTTGCGCTTTGTCGAATTGCGTCTCCCAGTCGCCCTTGAAGTAGATGGCGTTGGTGAGCACCAGGCGCGTGGCCGGGGTGAGCACGCCGGGCTGGAGCAGGTCTTTGATCTTGTCGGCAGTTTGCCCGGCGACCCACTGGTTGATGGTCTGGCGCCCCGCTTCGGGGGCATGCTTGAAGTCCACCTTGCGGAAGCCGGCGCCATAGTCGGCGTGGGTGAGCTTGAGGAAATCGGCGAGAAAGGCCTCGTCTTTTTCGGCCCACAACGCGTCGGCCACGCGCAGCTGATAGCCGGTGTGCGCGGCGTTGAGACTGGCCAGCAGCGCGCCCATGGCCGGATGCAGCCGTTCAGGCGGCAGTGTGAAATGGAGCGCGGCTGCCATTTGCGCCGCAGTCTGGCCGCCAGCGCCGGCATAGGCCATGGCCAGGGCGGTGGAGATGCTGGCCGGTGAAAAGAAGAGATTGCCGTCCTGCTGCCGCAATTGGCCGTAGATATCGATGGCGAAGGCGTTGTTGCCCTTGACCAGCTCTGCCTCATCAGGATTCGAAGCGGGTAGAGAAGACTCAGGCGGCTGCGAGAAGATCACAGCCGCCTGCAGAAACATGAGGGGGACGAGCATGAGGAGCAGCGATTTCATTCAAGCCTCCACCGCAAACGGCCGGCCATTGACGCGTGCTCGAAGAACCCCTGCTACGCGCGACTCAGGTACGCCCCTTCGCTGGTATCCACGCGGATCTTCTCACCCTCGTTGATGAAGGCGGGGACCTGCACCACCAGGCCGGTCTCGGTCTTGGCGGGCTTGGTGACGCTGGACGCTGTCGCCGACTTCAGCCCCGGCTCGGTCTCGACCACTTCCAGCTCGACGGATGCCGGCAGCTCGATGCCCACCGCGTTGCCGTCGTGGTAGCTGACCTTGATTTGCAAGTTGGGCGTGAGGTACTCGATAGCGTCGCCCAGCGTGGAGCCCTTGAGCACGGTCTGCTCGTAGTCCACGGGATTCATGAAGTAGTAGTCGTCGCCATCGGAGTAAAGGAAGTCCATGGAGACTTCGTCGACGATTACCTTTTCAATGGCGTCGGCGGAGCGGAAGCGGTGCTCGAACATGGCGCCGGTGCGCAGGTTGCGCAGCTTGGCCTGGATGAAAGCGCGCAGGTTGCCCGGCGTGCGGTGCTCCACCTTGAAGACCAGGTGCAGCTGGTCGTTGTGCTTGATGATCATGCCGGGACGCATTTGTGTGGCGGGAATCGCCATAAGGTTTGAAGCTCCTTGCTCTGGTTTGCGTTCGCAACGCAAAAACATTCGGCCTTGGCCCATCATCCATTGTAACCGAGGGGTGAATGGGCAAGGTCGAACGGCGCGGAAACAGTTCAGGGCCATCGCATGAAGAGCGCAAAGGCGCGTAATCGGCGTTTTGAAAGAGCACGACTTCAGTCGTGCCGTAAAGAAGCCACGGAATCCTGGGCTTCAGCCCCTGGAGAAGGTTTGAAATCGACCCAAAATCATCCCTCGGCGGCTAAAGCCGGATGCATATTTGTCCAACTTGCGGCACGACTGCAGCCGTGCCCTTTCAAAATAATTGCTCCTCCGGGTTCACTGGATTCATGCGATTGCCATGCGGAAACTCTAAGGCGGCCTCAGCGGGTCGGCATGTAAGGCTCGGCACGGAGCATGTTGGAGAGAATGTCGCGCTCGTCTGGGCTGAAGGCGCCCTGATAGCGGCTGGAGTTGAGCACCGTCTGGCGCTGCTCCAGCGGAACGCCGCCCAGGTCGCGGAAGGCGCGGCTGACCATGGCCTGGCGACCTGGCGGCAGAGCGGCAAGGCGGCGGCCGGCGAAGTTAGTCTGCATGCGTTCCTGGGGCGTCATGTGCTCCAGAATTTCGCTGCGGGCCAGACGGCGCTGGCGTTGCTCCTCGGGCATCTGGTTCACCTGATGCAACTGCTGCATCAGGCGCTGCTGATCGTTCGGGGGCAGGCGGTTGAAGCTGGGATCGTTGCGCAGCGTCCTCTCCTGGTCCTGCACCGGCTGCCCGCGATGCTGATTAAGCCAGTCGCCCAGATGCCCTGGAGGCGCGGCGCCGGGATAAGCGTAGCCCGGCCGAGCCTGGCCCGCGTAAGGTGAGCCAGCATAGCCCGGTGCGCGATTAGGGGCCAGGTACGCGGGCCGGGGCGCGGCGTATCCGGGGGCCTGGCGCTGCATCGGGTAGCCCTGCGGACGTGCCTGGTATTGGGGTGCGGGGCGATTTTGATTTTGCGGCCGGTTCTGGTTCTGCGGCTTGGGCGGTTGGTTACGCGGGGCCTGCATGGGCGATGCAGCCTGGTAGTGCGGCACGGCAGCCGCACGTGGCGCCTGGCCGCCACGCTGGTTGAACATGGCCCACGACGCGGGAGCGCAGCAGACCGCGAACGCCGCTGCCAAAGCCGCGCGCCGCATCAACCCCGCATTGTTTCTCCCCGTGTTCATTTGATTTACGATCTCTTTCCTATTGCCTTTGGATCCGAGCCTGCGGCAACCTCGGCTGCTCACAGCCCTCAATCGCCGTTGCCATTGTCGGGGGCGGTGGACATGGCTTCCATCTGATCCAGCAGTTGAGCGTTGTTGTCCAGGGTCTGCAGATCGTGCACCACGGCTGTCGGGCCGGGCTGGCCGGCAGGCTGTTCCAAGTCAGTGACGCCAAGATAGGTGCCGCCACCCACCAGCAGCATAACGGCCAGCGCCATGGCTGCCAGCGGCCGCGCATGCATTGCGGGGCCATAGACGAAGCGGTCGCGCAGCCGGCTGAACCAGCCCTCGGGCGCGGCCTGGCGCTCTTCCCGCATGCGTGCATCCAGCCGCTTCAGGAAATACGGGCTCGGCTCCGGGCTCTCCCACGTGTCCATCAGGGCCATGGTTGCCTTCAGCTCCGCAAGCTCCTCGCGGCAGTGCTCACACGCGTCCACATGGGCCCGAACCTTGCCAGACACCGCAACCGGATCGAGCAGCATGTTCGCCAGCTCGGTCTCCATTCCAGTGCAATTTTGTTTCATCGTGTTCATAGTTACCCCCGACAACCCGCCGGTGTTGCCCGGCTTTTCCTCTTACACAAAATCCTTCAGCTTGTCCCGCAGCGTCTGGTAGGCCCGGAAGAGCAGCGACTTGGTAGCCGACTCGCTAAGCTTGAGCACGTCCCCGATCTGCCGGTAACCCATCCCCTGATACTTGTGCATCACGACCGCCATCCGCTGCCGCTCTGGCAGCGCCATCACGTGCTTGCGAATGGCCGCCATGCGCTCATCGCGCATCAGCTTCTGCTCCACCGACGGCTCGTCGTCGGCCACGTCCGGCGTGGTGCCGGTCTCTTCGTCCGGAGCGTCCAGATAAATTGTCTGCGCCGACCGCTCATGCTTGGTGTCGCGCGCATGGTTCACCGCCAGGTTGGTGGCGATGCGGTAAAGCCAGGTGGTGAACTTGGCCTCTGCCCGGTAGCTCTCCCTGGAGCGGTAAACGCGCAGGAAAACCTCCTGCGCCAGCTCTTCGGCAACCGCCTCGTTGTGGACCATCCGGAACAGGAAGTGAATCATGGCCCGGTGGTACTTGCCCACCAGAAAATTGAAGGCCGATTCGTCGCCCGCCGCCAGCCGCAGCATCACTGCTGCATCGCTGGCCGGATCGAGGGCCGCATGCGCAGCGCCGTCCGCTTCGGGCCGTACGTCCGGCGGCGTCGCCGAACCCGCTCCCAGGGCCGAGTTGTCCAGGACCAGGGTTGCCATATCTTCTGGAACCCCATCCGCGCCGGAAGGTTGCGGCAAATCGCCACTTTCCTCGCCGGAGTTGGCGCCCGCGGCGCCGCCTGAAGGGGTGCCCGCGCGGAACCCGGTCTGCCGGTTGAAAAGTTGCGCTAAAGCCCCGTTTCCCAGGCCCGCAGCCGCCAAACCCGAACCAGCCAGGCCGACCCCGCCCAACCCCGCTCCCGCCGCCTCCACACCGCCGATTCCCAGCACAGGACGCAATGCCGCCTCCCCATCCGGGAGGCGGTCGGCCGCAAAGCGGATTGATCTGGCTCTCCAGCGCATTCTTGACCGGCCTCAGGTTTAGGGAAGCTCTACCTCCCGCAGGGGATTGGCCGTAAAGCCCCGCTGGTGTTACTCTAACCCATGGGATGCCCTGCCGGCGCGGGGAATTCCGCCTTCCTTTTGGGGCGCTTAACTCAGCGGTAGAGTGCCACCTTCACACGGTGGAAGTCGCAGGTTCGAATCCTGCAGCGCCCACCATAAGCTATTCCAAATAAACGCTTTCACTTATAGAGAAAGCCCGGCTCCCGTACGTCTCGGCGTGGAATGGCGCATGGACGGAGCAAACAGGCAACCAGGCCTATGACCTTTGTCTTCAATGCACCTCAATCAAAGCAAGCGACCGGGGTAGCATGGTCAGGTCGATTACGCAGGGCAGCTCGACTTTGCGATCGCTTTGCTGGCCGTCAATGAACATGGAGAGCTTTTTGCTGCCCTGCCCCTGAAGCTCCACGCGCGGTGCTTCGCCGAGGTCGGCAAAGTTTGCCAGCACAACACCGATCCGTCCATCCTGCGCCTGCCATGTGGCCGATTGCACTGACGCTTCCATGCCCCAACCGAAGTCGCGATGGCTCACGTTGCTCACCTTCCAGGGACGCAGCATGCGGCCGAAGATGACGTAGTCGCGCGCCTGACCGGTGCGCAGCTGGTTGATCCTCTTGACCCAGTCGAAGAGGGCGGCCTGGTCGGGGATGGCGCGGGTCCAGGGCTGATCCCAGTCGTAGCAGATGAGCCCTTTGTCGCGCAGCGTGAAGGTGACCATGTACCCGTAGACAAAGGAGCGCGCGACAGAAAGGCGCAGCGTCTCATCGCTGATGCGGTTGGTGTAAAAGCCCTGGTGGGCGATGCCGTACTCGTGGTAGATGAAGGAGTAGAGCGGGCAAAGGCGGATGCGCGAATCCCATATCTGAAAATCCTTGAGGAATATCTCCGGAGGGGCCGCTTCACACGACATGACCACGCCGGGGTTCGCGGAGCGCGCGGCTTCCGTGTCCTCTCTCAGCAGCATTTTGAAATCGGAGAGCATCCACGGGCCAGGCACCGGCGGATGTCCGTGATTGGAGGCGTAGCAGGCTTTGGGTCCGGGGCCTTGATCGAACTGCTGCACCATGCCTGGCCCCAACTCGGCCATCTTGCGAGTCATTTCGGTCACCATGTCGCGAGCGCGCTGCGTTGCCACGCAGGTGGTGAAGCTGGCGCGCCAGGCGAAGGCTGGTTCTTTCAATGGAGTCCCATCTGAGCCAATGATCACTGCGGCCGCGCCGTTGTGCGCGCGAAAGTAGGGCATGCCGTCGTAGTTCGTGTTCTTTTGCCAGGTAACCCAGTTGAGGCCGTCGCCGTAGAGGCCGGGGTGCCAGCCCTTCTCCTTGCATTTCGTCATCAGCTCGCGCATCGATTCTTCTCCGCCCACGGGAGGAAAGGAATCGGGCTGCGCCCAGGGGCCGGCCTTCTCCCAGTTGAAGACCAGCGGCATGAGCGGCGCATCGAAACCTGCGGCGACTTTTTCGAGGTACGGCATGGCGTTGGCTGCAGGGGCGTATTCAGGGTTCGGCTCAGCAGGTCCGTCCCAGTCGGATTGGCCGCGCATGGGAAACGCGATGCCGATGGGCGAGTCGATCACCCACTTGGGAATGTCCTTGCGGTCCCCGAGCTTGGTGTCGCAGTAGGATTGCTTCGTGGCCCAGTTACGGTAGATCTCGGCGGCCGCGTACCAGTCGCCATGGAAGGTGCCGAGCACCACGTTGTAGGGCAGCTTGGTTGTGCCCGGCCCGCGCGTTGCCGGAAAGTGGCCCAGGCCCATGGTGACGCCATCGTCTTCAAGCAAAGGGTCGATAAATTTCGGCACTCCCGTGGCATCGTCACAGGCGATGTAGAGACCGCCTAGATCGTTGTAATAGGCCATCAGCTGCATCGTCGCCCACTGTCCGGGATAGTTGTTGTAGCGCCAGATCTCGGTGCTGTTGCGGCGGCTGGAGTACCATCCGCCGACCTGCATCTCGGGCGATACGGGGCTGGTCAGGCCGCCGTCGCCGATCGACCAGAGCATGCTGCTGACGTGCTCTGCACGGGGGGCGTCAAAAGGAACCTCGACGACTGGAAACTGGATGTGGCCGATCCACGAGTCTGTGCCGTTCTTGACCTCGATGTTCCAATACGTCAGCGGCTCGTCCGCGGGGCAGCGCACCGTCACTCGTGCGTCCACGGGCAAGTCGCCAATTCCAGAAAACTCAAGAATGAGATTCTGTTCCTTCTCGGATCCTTCCCTGCGAACCGAGATGTGCTTGGCCTGAGAGGAATCTATCGTCGTAAACTCGCGGCGCTCATTCACCAACTCGATCTTGAACAGCGGCAAGGTGGCGTGGCTCGGGATCAGCAAATCCCGGTCGACGCCATAGGTGGACTGGAGCGACGCGATCGATCCATTTTTTGCGTCGATCAGCAGGCGATATCCCGGATGGAGCACGGCCACGGGAGCGGGAGTGGCAACCTCGCCCGATGCGTTGATGCGCGTGTTCTGCGCCTCGCTGGTCTCCGCAGAACCTGCGGCGAGCATCCCCGATCCGGCCAGGGGAAGGCAGGAGCCTGCGGTTGTGGACGCCAGGGCGGATAGCAGTGTTCTGCGGGAGAGTCTTCTCGGTTCCGTCATCTTAATTCCTCTTCTTCCTATCAAATAGCGCGCCAAGCGAGGAGGCGCCTAATACGTGTGTTGAGTTGCTGAGTGATCGCCAGGCCTGATGCCTCGACCACTTCTACGACCCAGACTTTAGGTGCCATTTGTGGCTCCTGTCAAGATGAAAATGTCCGATGGTCTGATGTGTCGAACACCGGCTCTGCCGAACGCCGGGGGTGAACACGAATGGCGGAGATCGGGAACTGTGGGAATGAACAGCGGTCGGAGTTGACGGGCCTTTTCCAGCCCTCTCCAGCATTGGAGCTCTATCGATAGCCGGCAGTGCGACAACGCCGGCACGATGCGCGGGATGGCCGGCAGCAGTGACCGTGTGAAGACGATCGTTGCGAATGGCTTCGCCATCCTGCCGGGCGGGCGCCTGCGAAAGCAGTTCTGCGTTGCCGGGGCGATTCCCACTCGTTTTGTGTGCTGGATCACACATTGGGGCGCGGTCCAGCGGTGTACACTGCCATTCATTGTTCCCAAAGGCTGACCCATGGCAGTGCAAGAAGACCTTCGCACCCTGAGCTACGCGCGCGGCCCAAGCCGGCCGCTGCTGGAGCTGACCATCGGCGACCTTTTGCGCCGGACGGCGGAGCGCTTCGGCGACCGGCTGGCCGTGGCATCGCGCCACCAGGGCGAGCGGATGAGCTGGGCCGAGTTGAGCGATGAGGCCGACGCGGTGGCCCGCGGCCTGTGGTCGCTGGGCATTCGGCGCGGCGACCGCGTGGGGCTGTGGTCTACCAACTGCATCGAGTGGATCGTGATGCACATGGGGTGCGCGCGGGCCGGCGCGGCGCTGGTGAACGTGAACCCCGCCTACCGCTCGCACGAGCTGCAATTCACGCTCACGCGTTCGCGCATGAAGGCATTGTTCCTTTGGCATCGCGATAAACGGGCCGACTACGAAGAGATTCTCAACCGTGCACGGCACGGGCTCAGCCTGGAGCTGAAGCATACCATCTACTTCGACTCGCCGGAGTGGCTGGCGCTGAAATACACGCCGGGCGAGCTGCCCGCGCAAGTGTCCGTGGACGACGTGGCCAACATCCAATACACCAGCGGGACAACAGGCCTGCCCAAGGGCGTGATGCTGACGCACCACAACATTGTGAACAACGGACAGTTTCTCGCGCAGGGATTTCACTATACCGAGCAAGACAAGATCGTTGTGCCGGTGCCGCTGTTCCACTGCTACGGCTGCGTGATCGGGACCATGAGCGCAGTGAACTCCGGCGCGGCCATCATTCTGCCCAACTGGACATTCGACCCGCGCGCCACGCTCAAAGCCGTCCATGAGGAGCGGGCGACAAGCGTCTACGGCGTGCCGGCCATGTACGTGGCCGAGCTGGCGCTGGACAACTTCGCCAGCTACGACCTGACCTGCCTGCGCACCGGCATGATGAGCGGCGCGCCCTGCCCGGTGGAGCTGATGAAGAGGGTGCTCGAAGAGATGCACTGCGGCGAGTTGGTCATCGCCTATGGGCAGACCGAGACCTCGCCGGTGGTGACCATGAGCGACGCGGGCGACTCGATCGAAGTGCGCGTGAAGACGGTGGGCCGGGCCATGCCGCAGACGGAGATCCAGATTGCCTCGACCGCCAACGGCGAAACGCTGCCCTGCGGCGAGCAGGGCGAGGTGTGTGTGCGCGGCTATGCGCTGATGAAGGGCTACGACGGCGATGCGGAGGGCACGGCGCAGGTGATTCGCGCGGACGGCTGGCTGCGGACGGGAGACCTGGGCGTGATGCGCGGAGACGGCTGCATCCACTTGACCGGCCGCTCCCGCGATGTGATCATTCGCGGCGGAGAGAACATTTATCCGCGCGAAGTGGAGGAGTTCCTCTACACCCATCCCAAGGTGGACGAGGCGCAGGTGGTGGGCATTCCCAACGCGCGGCTGGGCGAGATTGTGGCCGCCTGGGTGCGGCTGAAACCTGGCTTGGTGCCGGACTTAAATGTGACCGAAGAAGAGATCAAGGAATTCTGCCGCGGCCAGATCGCCTATTACAAGATTCCCGAACACGTCCGCTTCGTCACCGAGTTTCCGGCTACGCTTTCCGGCAAGATTCAGAAGTACAAGATGCGCGAGTTCGAGATTGAGGCGCGCGGCTTGCAGTCGGTGGCAAGTGCGGCTACGGCATAACCTTGCGTTACTGGATTCATGTCGCCAAACAAGCCGATAAAACAAGCCTGCACACCGGTATGCATTCGTAATAGATTTAGAGAATGAAACGCTATCGGGTCAGCGGCACGATCAAGATCGTGTTTGCTTTTGCCGGAATTTGCCTCGCATTCCATGGGTTAGCCAGATCGCAGCCCACATCGTCCCCGCCTGCGGTGCAAAAAGCCGATTCAGTGCGAATCCTCAAGAAGGATCATGTCCTTGAGTTGCTTGCTGGAGGCAAAGTCATCCAGACATACAAGGTAGCGCTGGGGCGGGGTGGACTTGCACCGAAAGAGCGCCAGGGCGATGCGCGTACGCCAGAGGGCCATTACGTGATTGACTCCCGCAATGCGGATAGCCACTATCATCGTGCGCTGCACGTCTCCTACCCCGGTCCGGAGGATCGCGCCCGCGCCGCTCGGCTTGGCGTTTCGCCCGGCGGAGCCATCATGATTCACGGTCTGCCCAATGGCATGAGCTGGCTCGGTGCGGCGCACCGGCTCTACGATTGGACCCTCGGCTGCGTAGCCGTAACCAACGGCGAGATCGACGAGATATGGGCGATGGTTCCGGTGGGAACGCCCGTAGAAATCCGGCCGTAAGGCGCCCGTAGACCGTTTCAACCGCCGCTTGGTCAGAATCGCAAATTTTCCGTCTGTGCGATACTAGTAGCGCAATCGTACGCTTTTGGAGGCGCCTATGGCCGCTGTTTCTCTTCGCCTGCCGGAGGACTTGAAGGTCCGTTTGGATCACCTTGCCAAGCGCACCGGACGGAGCAAGACTTACTACATGGTCGAGGCCATCAAGGAACACATCGGCGACCTGGAAGCCCTCTACATCGCCGAGCGGCGCCTGCTGAAACATCGCGCGGGACGAAGCAGATCCTATACCCAAAAGGACATGGAAAAACTCTATGGCCTGGCGGATTGAGTACGACGCCGGAGCCCAAAAAGACCTCTCCAAGTTAGATAAACACATTGCACGGCGCATCGTCGGGTTTCTGGGCCAACGCGTGGCCAAATTGGACGACCCACGGAGCATCGGCGCAGCACTGAGGGGTTCAAATCTCGGTGATTTTTGGAAGTATCGCGTTGGCGATTACCGCATCATCGCCGAGATACAAGATAACGCCTTACTGATCTATGTCGTCCAAATCGGCGATCGAAAAGAGATCTACCGATAGGCTCTTGGAATGGGGACTGTGCCGGATGCCCCAGGTCCAGATTTTCGAACCTGAGAGACCACAAACCCCGACAGCCCACCTCTACCTGCTTGGAATTTGCAGCAGAACCGCAATGTATCGGCGCACCTTGGCGATCAGGCTTGCCGGAGCTTTGGAGTGGAACTCCGCCCCGCGACCCTCCCAATCCATGCTCTTCAGTTGATCCACAAGCACAGCGCCTTCCACACTTCCAACGGTGATTGGCAACGTGAAGGGGTACGGTTTGATCTTGGTCGTCAAAGGACAAACCACAGCCAGGCCGCTGGCCCGGTTATAGCGTAGATCGGTCAGGACCAGGGCGGGCCTGCGCTTGGCCTGTTCCCGGCCAACCTGGGGATCGAAATCCAGGAAGACAACGTCGCCGGCATCCGGAACGTACCGGTTCACCATTCGCCCGCTTCCCTTCCGATCTCCGGCCCGACCGACACCTCCGCATAGCGATTCTCCGGGGTAATCTGAGCCACCAGTTGAGCCAGAGTCGGGATCTTTCCCACCCGGTGCATCTGCACAACCCCGTCGGCAGCTACTGCGATCTCCAACGGGTCGCCCTGTTGCAAATGGGCGCCGTCCGCGATGGGCTTCGGTATCCTCACAGCCAAGCTGTTTCCCCACTTCACCACTTGAGCCTGCATACACCCTCCTCGCCTGTAGATACATTGTATTATTCCTTGGACGGCTCAGCGCTTCTCCAGGCTGGCGCGGTGGGTCGGCTCGACCTGCCTGCCGTAACGCCCGCGCAGGGCGTTCCAGCGAATGGTGGCAATCTCTTCCAGCATCTTCATGCCGTCTTTCAGATAGCTCATGCGGGTGCGCTCGTCGTGGCCCCAGCTGACCGGCACCTCCACCACCCGCAGGCCGCGCTTGACGGCGATGAAGAGAATCTCCGGGTCGAAGCCCCAGCGCTCGATGGTCTGGAGCTGGAAGACGGTTTGCGCGGCGGCTCGCGTGAAAGCCTTGAAGCCACACTGGGTATCGGCAAAGTGAAGGCCCATGACGGTGCGTGTAACGGCGTTGAAGCAGCGGCCGAAAAACTGGCGGTAGAAGGGCTGGCGGTGCGTCTGGCGGCTGCTCTCCAGCCAGCGTGAGCCGATGGCGATGTCCGCGCCGCCGGCAATGGCGGCAAACAACCGCTCGGCTTCTTCGATGGGCGAAGAAAGGTCGGCGTCGGTGAACATGACCACGTCTCCCAAAGCCTGCAGCATTCCAGAGCGGACGCTGTACCCTTTGCCGCGGTTGCCGGGATTCTCAACTAGGCGAACTTCCGGGGCACTGCGGGCAAACTCCTTCACCACGCCTGCCGTGCCGTCGGTCGAGCCGTCGTTGACCACAATGACCTCGGCCGGCCAGCCGTGCTTGCGAACACAGGCGACCACCTGTTCGAGCGTCGCAGGGATGCGCGCGCTCTCGTTGTAAGCCGGAATCACGATGCTGTACCTGGGATATTCCGCCACGTCCTCAACCACCGCCTTGCTAGCCCCGGTTTCACTGGCCGGCCCAGTCTTCAGGATCAGACTCCAGTCATGATAACCCAACCGGCGCTCTTGCCCGGCAGAAACTCCGGGGGCCCATTTTTCTCCATCTCATTGAAGGACAAAGCTCAATTCCCACAATCCCTCTTTCTTTTTCGTCCGTTCCGGTGCAAAATCCGGTTATGCTGGGAGCGGAGGCCTAGAGCAAATGACAAAAGCAGACCTGGTGGAAAAGGTGACCAGCCTGGGAGACCTGACGCGCCGCGACGGTGAGGTCATTGTGGAAACCATCTTTGGCTCCGTGATCGGCGCCCTGCAGAGCGGAGACAAGATTGAGATTCGCGGCTTCGGGTCCTTCCGCATCCGGCAGCGCAACTCCCGCATTGGACGCAACCCCAAGACCGGCGACCGCGTGGAAGTCCCCGCCAAGCGCGTTCCCTACTTCAAGCCCTCCAAGGAACTGCGCGATCTGGTGAACCCGGACGAGGCGGCCAAAGCCGCCAAGACCTCCTAGACCTTACCGCGGGCGAATCCCGATCAGGCTCATCATCCGCCCAGCGTGTCCTTGCGATGCGCGGTGGGAGAAGAACAGCTCCCGGTGGCAACTGGTGCAGCCGCCCGTCCAATGAATCGACCGCGGTTTGAGCCCCGCGTCCAGCAACTGCCGGCGGTTGGCTTCCACCAGGTCCAAATGCAGGCTGGGCCCGATGGGAGAGTGGCCCGGCGCCCGTTGGGTGAGAAACAGCATCGGGTACCTGGTGCGCACCGCATCGGTTGAGTAGACCTCGTGGAAAAGCTCGCCGGCATAGGCGAACTGCGACTCGAAGCTGGAGAGCACCTCGTCACCCACGGCATAGCAGCAGGCGCCCACGCCGGGACCGATGGCCGCCGTGAGATCTTCCGGCCGGGAGCCGAACTCGAAGCGCATCCGCCCCACTCCCGACTCGACAATCCGCTTCACCGCGCCTCGCCAGCCGGCGTGAAAGGCGGCAACCGCCCGCCGTTTGCGATCGGCGACCAGCACGGGGACGCAGTCGGCCGTCTGCACGGCGAGCAGCAGGCCGGGTTCATCGGTCATCAGGCCGTCGGCCTTCCAGGGGATTCTCCGGGCGGTATCTTCATTGACAGTGTGGACCAGGACATTGGAGTGGATCTGACGCAAGGTAACCAGCGAAGTGTTCGCATCTCCGCTGATCGCCTCCACCAAGAGGCGCCTGTTGCGGTCCACGATTTCCCGGTCATCCGCGGCGGTAAATCCAAGATTCAAATCGCCCTCGGCGCCGTCGGCGCAGTAAGCGCGGCTCAGACCGCCCCCGCGGGTGCTGAAGCCATGCCAGAGCCAGTTAGCCTCGGACGGCTTGGTCCAGGCCGGAATCTTCAGCAACTGGACGCCGTTGGGAGCGACGCTGGGAACTGGCGCCGGCCCAGACAGCTCTTCAGGCATAAGCTGCTGCATCCTCACGCGGCGGGTTGCTCCCGCAGATTGACCACGCAGGTTGCGAACCAGACCCGCGGTTTGGAAGAGCGCATCAATCTCGGCGACTGTACTGTGCTGGCCGGCTTGGTCCTGGGCTGCTGCTTTGGGTGCTCTTCGTGGAGTGGCGGAGGACGGCATGCTGCTCTGATTTTACTTGGCCGCCGTTTGCAGGGCCAATGGGCGCACAAAGCATGTGGGCCTGCCTTCCGGCAGGCCCGCTTGAGAGGCATTGATTGGAGGGGGGCCAGGGGGGAGATTGAGACTCAGGCCCGTGAAGGACCTGAAAAGTGGGATACCTTCGTGGAAGGGATTTGTTTCGGGGCAGCCTCTGCTAGTTATTTAGGTAGATGCTGGTTTGGAAAAAAGGTTGCATGGCGGATTTCAATTCCGTTGAGCCCGGTGCGCCTGGTTTTCCGCACGCGGACGCTTGTTTTACCTGTCTGACACCTGCATCTGACAAAAGATACAGGTGTACCTTGCGTCGCGCAGCTGGAATTGGCACTCTCTAAAGAGTGAAGCCGTTGCACTATATTGTCCTGGCCGGAGTTCTGCTGCTGGGCGCCGGTTACGTTGCCCTCCGCTTGCGGGATTCCGGCTCCCCCGGCCCGGCGGGCGCTGGCGCGGCAAACATGGCGTGGCGGAAGGTCGATCGCAGCGGCGACGGCTTCAAAGTCGAATTGCCCAGCGACGTCAAGCAGATCCAGATCCCGGCCTACAACGAGAACGGCGGCGCCGAGCCGGTCAACATGATCTTCGCCAATCCCGATGCGGGGACCACATTTTCCGTGGCCTGGGCCGACAATCCGCCGGTGGCGCGTGCTGATGGCCCGGCCCCTGACCGGAGCCCGGACCGGATTCTGGAGATGGCCCAGGAGGGCGCTTTGGCCCGCACCCAGACCAGCCTCGCCAGCGCGGCGGCCAACACGGCGCAAGGCTTCCCGGGGCGGGACTTCGGCGCCAGCAACGCGGGCGGCGGCGTGATGAATTCACGCGTCATCTATGCCGGCTCGCGGCTCTACATGATGGTTGCGGCCTTCCCATCCACCGGGGCCCGGCGCGACCGGGATGTGACCCAGTTCTTCAACTCCTTCACCATCCTGTCGCCGGCGGGCAGCCCTCAGGCCGGGAGCGCGCAGCCGGCCTCGAACAACTGACATCCGGGGCAATCCATCGGCGTTCTATCGTTCCAGCGCGTTTCTCGAAAAGAACCCAAAAATCTCTCAAGTTCCGCCGCAGGCCGCCGATAACCCCCAGATGCGGGCGTGTCTGTTCCCTTCCCCGCGCCGAGGCTCCCCATGTCCGTTGCCGCTCTGTCGACAGCAGGATTCTCCCAATACATCTCCGAGACCAGCGATGTTGCAGCGTCGCAGCAGGCATTTCAATCGCTGCAACAAAGCCTGGCCTCAGGAAACCTGACGTCGGCGCAAAAGGCGTTCAACACCTACAACCAGCTGAGCAAAAACGCGGCATCGGCCAGCAGCAGCTCTTCGTCCACTGCTTCGACCGGCTCGCAGCTCTCCACCGATATGGCGGCGCTGGGCAGCGCCATCGGCTCGGGCAACCTGAGCACGGCCCAAGCCGCCTTCGCCACCGTGCAAAGCGATCTGAAGTCTTCGCCGCCGCAGGCGATAACCAACGCGGAATCGGCGGTGGCCCAGACGGTGCAGTGGGTCGACGACCTGCTCAGCCTGTCGAATTCGAGCAACACCTCCGCGGCGCCATTCGATCCTGCCACGGCGCTCCTCAACGACGCGTATGGCCAGAGTTCAACGAACTCCACCACCAACCCAATGGTTTCCCTTCTGGAGAGCAAGTACGGCGACGGGACCAGCGGCAGCACTGCCAGCACCGGCGCAAGCACGGCTACTGCGGCAGCGGCTGGGACAACCGCACCGCCCAGCACGGCCAGCAGCGGCAACTCCGGCAGCGCAGCCAGCGTCAACGCCTACGCCTGAGTCGCTCCGGCCGCGGCATCGCTCCCCAAAAGCCGACTGACGACTCCGGCTCAACGGGTGTATTCTCTTCACCATTATGAAGATTCGACATCCCCGCACCCTCGCCGTGGCAACCCTCGTTTCCATGGCCCTCCTCGCCACAGCGCAAGACGCGGCCAAGCCCAAACCCGAAGACACAGAAATATGGACCCCCGTGCCCGCGATCGTCGCGCCGGGAGCAACCCAATCCGCGCCTCCCTCCGACGCGATCGTGCTTTTCGACGGTACAAATGAGGACCAGTGGGTCTCGGCCCAGGACCATACGCCGGCACAGTGGGTAGTGCACGACGGAATCATGACGGTGAGCAAGGCCAAGGGCGTGGGCAACATCGAAACCAAGCACAGGTTCAAGGATTACCAGCTGCATTTGGAGTGGAGAATCCCGGAGAACATTACCGGCAGCGGCCAGGCGCGCGGCAACAGCGGCGTGTTTCTGGCCTCCACCGGCATCGGTGACGACGGCTACGAACTGCAGGTGCTGGACTCCTACAACAACACGACCTATGTGAACGGCCAGGCGGCGTCGATTTACAAGCAGAGTCCTCCGCTGGTGAATCCCAACCGCAAGCCGGGCGAGTGGCAGAGCTACGACATCGTGTGGACCGCTCCCAGGTTCAACGACGACGGCTCGCTGAAGACGCCTGCCAATGTGACGGTCTTGTTCAACGGCGTGCTGGTGCAGAACCACTTCGAGCTGAAGGGGCAGACGCTTTACATCGGCCAGCCGTTCTACAAAGCCTATGACCGCGCCCCCATCAAGCTGCAGGCGCACGGCGACAAGAGCGAGCCGCTCAGCTTCAGGAACATCTGGGCGCGGGAGCTGGATTAGCGAGAATGGCTCCGCGGCTGCGGGCGGGCCTCACTTTGGCCGCGCGAATTTCTCGACAAAGTGCGTGATCAGGCCGACGGGCATGAGCCGCACCAGCTGCGCTGTGAACCTGCCGCTCAAGTTGGGGATGATGGTCCGCTGCCCGCGCGCCATTGCGTCCACGCCCAGCCTGGCGACCTCCTCTGCGGATTGCACGCCGCGCGCCTTGAAGACGCTGGCGTGCGCCACATCGAAGAACTCGCTCTCCGTTGGGCCGGGGCAGAGCGCGGTCACCTTGACGCCGAAGCGCGCAACTTCAGCGGCCAGCCCCAGCGCGAAAAAGCGGTCGAAGGCCTTGGTGGCCGCGTAGGTGGACAGATACGGCAAGGGCTGAAAGCTGGCCGTGGAGGCGAGAATCATCACCCAGCCGCGCCGCCGCTCCACCATGCGCGGCACAAACAGCCGCGAAAGGTGAACCATGGCCTCGCAGTTGACACGCACCTGGCTCAGTTCCTGCTCTGAATCAGTTTGGGTAAAGGCGCCGAACTGGCCCAGGCCGGCGTTGTTGATGAGGATCTCGACGGCGAGCCCGACGCCCACGGTGGCGTCATAGATCTGCTGCGGTGCGGCCGGGTCATTCAGATCCGCGGCGACCGTGCGTACCTCGGTTCCCTTCGATGCAAGCTCCGCGGCCAGCGCCTCCAGCCGTTGCAAGCGGCGGGCGGTGAGAATGAGTCTGGCGCCGCGCGAGGCCAGTTCGCGCGCCAGCGCAATCCCGATGCCCGCGCTGGCGCCGGTCACCAGTGCCCATTTACCGCTGAAATCCTGTGTGTGTGCCATGGGTCCATCCTAGCCGATGGTCTCGCTGACGAAGCCGACGCAACATGATTGCTTGCCGGGAAGGCCAGGCTTCATCGCTGCAGCAGCTTGAAGGCATGCGTCCACTGGTTGTGGAGCAAGCCGGGAATGCACCAGAGCATGCACAGCGGCTCGATGGCGCGGGCAGCCTCAACGCCGCCCATATCCGCCGTCTCCCAACCGAACTCGTCGAGAATCTCGGTGACCTGCTTCTTGGCTGCTTCGTTGTTTCCGCAGATAAACATGGTGGGCTTGCCGCCTGGGAACTGCGGATTGACCATGGAGACATTGCCGACCGAATTGAATGCTTTGACAAAATGCGCGTCCGCAAACTCGATCTGCAACTGCTCCATCAGCGATTCGTCGTGGTCGGTGAAGAACTTGAGCACGCCATTGACGGGCGGCGCATCGGCAATCGGGTTGGTGGCGTCGATGATGGTCTTGCCTTCCAGATATTGCGCACCGGCCAGGCGCAGCGCTTCCGCGGACGACGTGCCCTTGACCGCCAGAACCAGCAGCTCGCCGAATGCGGCCGCATCGGCAAACGTACCGGTCACGGTGGAGGGATTTTGCGCTGCCCACTCCGCCAGCTTCTCCGGCGTCCTGGTGCCGATCATGACCTCGTGGCCGTGCTTGACGAAACCGCCGGCCAACACCTTGCCTACGTCGCCCGAACCGAAAACTCCGATCTTCATGTGTGTCTCCTTTGCAAGAGAGTTAGATGCAGGTAGATGGCTTCCGGTTGAAGGGAGCAAGGGCCTGCTAGCCCTGTTTGAGTCGGGCGGATGGCTTGCGCCTGGTTGAAGCTGTGGTCTTTTTGCCCGGTTTGCGGTTCTTTTCGACGCGCAGCTTCCAGGCAGTATGGAGCGCGCCGGTGAGGGTGTCTTCATCGGCGTGGGCCAGGCGGATATGCGTGATGCCCATCCGACCCCAGCCTCCGAACACGGGCAGAAACAGGTCGGGCCGGTCCTGGATGAAGGCTGCCTGGAGATCCGGGGTGATCATCAGGTTGCCGTAACCCTTCTCGACCATGGCAAGCGTGGCAAAGATGCGGCCGCCGACGCGAAAGTCGGCCGCGCCGAAGTGGGAGCCTTCTTCTGCGCCCTCGAAGCTGAGCGCGATGCGGCGAAAATCGAATGGGGTCATGACGAACCTCCGAACGAATCTGCTCTGTCAAGGCATGATGCCTAACGATAAACTTCGCGCCTGTTTCCAATGCGCACAACGAGGATACGTATGAGATTGTCTTCAATGCTGGCGATGATCCGGTAGTCGCCAACCCGGTACTTCCACAAGTCGCCGAGTTCGGTGCCCTTCAATGCCTCGCCGATACTGCGCGGATTCTCAAGCGGGGCGACGCGCTCAAAGAGGAAGCGATTGATTCTGCGCGCCACTTGCTGATCCAGATGCTTCAACTCACGCCTGGCTCTTGGGTCCAGATCAATCGACCATGTCATATTCCTTCATCACTTCCTCAAGAGGAATGGTCTTAACACGCCCCGCACGGATATCGGCCAGCCGCTTCTCGGCAATATAAATATCCTCAAGGTCGTCCAGATGTTCGAGGATCGCCTCGCGGACGTAAAAGGACTTTGTGCGGCCGGTTTCCTTGGCCAGTGCATCGAGCCGTTTTTCGATCTCTTCAGGCAGTCGAATTGCCAGCATTGAGGGCCTCCTTCGAGGACGCTATACAAGTATAGCAAAGCCGGATGCTCTATATCTCGATCAGGGACTGCACATCAGAACCAACCTAATCAGTCCCGCCGCCAGAAGGGCGAAGGAAATGAGCATGACAACAAACCAGGCAGACGGGGAATATGCGCCAAGGACAAAATAGCGCTCAGGCCTCCTGGGGTCATATCGCAACCGGAACTTGTCGCCAACATCAATAAGGAACGGATCTGCATCCGCACTAGCTCTTGTTTTGCCATTTTGAACGCATCCGCCCGCATCCTCGTAAGTGAACTCAATCTTCTTGCTGTCCGGCGATTTCCCATCGGACCCTTCCGCGCCTTCAACAAACACGACCGAAAGAGCCGTTGCTATCGTTTCTGGCCATTCGTCGATTCTTCTGAACCGGATATACCAATCAAGTAACATTGTGCGACCAGTATCCCACGGCAAAGACCGTTCTGTTCCTTCGTGCTATTTGGCAAGAAGCTCCCCTTCAAACTCCTCATTCAACCAGCTGGAAAACGCGGAAAACTCCTCGTCGCGGCCGAGGAAGTCGCGAACCATCTGCCGGCCGGGCTTCGACCCGCCCTGTTCCAAGACCAATCTCCGATAGCGCGCCCCGGCGTCGCAGCCCAGCAGGTCGGCGGGGTCGAATTGGGCGAAGAAGTCCAGTGCGATCACCTTGTCAAAGGCGTAGGTGTAGTAGTTGGACGAGTAGCCGGTCAGATGGCCGAAGCTCGCGTACATGCGGTTGCCTTCCATCCACGTCCACGGCTGCAGGGTCTGGTAGAGCCGCTTGGTGGTCGCATCCAGGTCCAGGCCGGCGGGGTCCTGGTCGTGCAGGTCGAGCGAGAGCGTGGTGTAGTAGAGCTGCGAACGCACCCAGTCGGCGCGGCCAAACGCCCCGGCCAGCTTCATCTTCTTGATGGTCTCGGAGGGGAGCGGTTCGCCGGTCTGGTAGTGCTTGGCGAAGGCCTGAAGCAGCTTCTCGTCGCGGAAGAACTCCTCCAGCATCTGCGAGGGGACCTCGATGAAATCGCCCTCGGTGGCAAAGCCGGAGAGCCCCGCCCACTCGGTCTGGCCGCCGAGAATGGCGTGCATCAGGTGGCCAAACTCGTGAAAATAAGTGACCACGTCGCTGTATTGCAAGAGGCCGGGGTCGTTGTCATCGCCCGCCGGAAAGTTGCAGATGAGCGCGGCTTCCGGCAGCGCGCGTCCGCGGACACCGGTAACGATGGGCGCGGCGGAAAACCACTTGTCCTTGCCTTCGCGGGGGTGCATGTCGAGATAGAAACGGCCCATCCGCTGGCCGTTGTCGAAGACGTCGAAGACGGAGACGTCGGCGTGCCAGGCTGCTGCATCGACGCGGCGGAACTCAATTTTGAAGAGGCGGGCCGCGGTAGCCAGCACACCGGCCTCGACCTGCGCGTAGGGGAAGTAGGGCCGCACGGACTGCGAGTCGAAGTCGAATGCCGAGCGGCGGAACTGCTCGTACCAGTAGCCGCGGCTGGTAATGTCGATGGCTTCAAGCCCCGGCTGGCGGGTGCGCGCGAAGCTCTCAATCAGCTCGTGCTCTCGCCGTGCACCGTCGCGGCTGGCATGGTCCAGCTTGGCCAGAAAGGTCCGCACGTTGGCCGCCGAACCCATCATCTGGTCGGCCGTGGCCAGGTCTGCCCAGCTGCGGAAGCCAAGCACCGTTGCGACTTCCTGCCGCGTAGCCAGCAGGTCAAGAAGGATTTGCTGGTTGGCCGGATAGGCGCGGGTGTTGTAAGCCAGAAACATGCGCTCGCGCAGGGCGGCGTTGGCGGCAAAGGTCATCACCGGCTGCATGTCTGGCTGGTCGGTGGAAATTCTCACGTGGCCCTCGGCGTCGACCGGATGTCGGGCCAGGTAGTCGGCGGGCAGGCCTTCGAGCTCGGCCGGCGTGGCCTGGATGCTCTTGCCGCCCTCCTGGATGTTGCGGCTGAACTCAAGCGCATGCCGGGTCGCTTTCTCGTGCAGGGCCTGCAGGTGCTCGCGCGTAGCCTGGTCCTTGTCCACGCCGGCCAGCCGATAGCCGAGCAGGGTGCGCTCGACGTAATGTTTCGTGGCCGGGCTGGCGCTGCTCAAATCGATGGCCGCGAGCGCCTCGTAGACCTGGCGGTTCAGGCTCAAGGCGCTGCCGGCCATCGATACCCGCTGCGCCTCGTCCTGCGCCTGGTCGCGGACCGCCTTGTCGGCGGCCACGGAGTTGAGCACGCCGGCCTGCGCGCCGGCCAGGGTAAGCTGCTCGATGGCTTCGTCGTAGAGGCTGAGGGAGTTCCGCGGCGTGCGCGGGCCCTCGACCGCCAACAGGGCGGCGAGCGAAGCCTCGTGGGCTGCCAGGCGCGCAGAGACCCAGGCGGCGAGCGCCGGGGCGGAAGCGGCGCCGCCTGCCTCCCAGGCGCGAAAGTCTTCTGTTCCAGCAGCGGCGATTTGAGCAGGCATGATGGGTAAACTCCTCCAAACTTCTAGGTTGCCACAACGGGGCGGGTTCGCGCGCGGATACCTGGCCGCGACAGCCCCAGGATTCCGCAGTTGCATCCCGTTCTGAACCCCTTTAAGATGCGTCAATTGACGCCCATGCAAAACGCTGCCGCCAATTCGGTTGATTCCGCCCCCGCGCTCGGCTTGCCGCGGCTCCGCCTGGGCAAACTGTGCGTTGCCATTCAGGCCGATTCTCCGGCGGAGCTGCTCGATCGCGCCCAGGCGGCGCTTGCCGACTCCAGATTTATGGAGTTCCGGCTCGATTCGCTGGCAAAACCTGCAGCCGCACTCGCCAAAGTGAAGGAATTCCTGGCCGAGCACCGGGATGTGACAGCCATTGCCACCTGCCGCCGCAAATCCTTTGGCGGGCACTTCGTGCGGTCCTCGACTGATGAACTCGCGGTACTTCTAGCCGCAGCCGAAGCTGGATGCCAGATTGTGGACCTGGAGGTTGAATCGGCGGAAGAGACCAAGCCGGCGGCGCTGGCCAAATTCCGCAATGGCTTGCGAGCGGCCGGAGCGGCTCTGCTGATCAGCTTTCACGACTTTGCGCAGACCAAGGGGCTGGACAAGGCCGCGGCGCGCATCGAGGCCTTTCAGCCGGACTTCGTAAAGGTGGTTTCAACAGCCAAGACGCTGGCCGACAACTTGGCCGTACTCCGGCTGATCGAGGAGCGGTCGCTCTCCGCGCAGGTGGTAGGCATCGCCATGGGCGAGGAGGGCCTGGTGAGCCGCGTGCTGGGCCCGCGCGCCGGAGCAGCATTCACCTTTGCCTCGCACTCCGCCGGTGCGGAGACAGCGCCCGGCCAGGTGACGGCACGCGCACTGCGTGAGTTGTATCGAATCGATCAACTGGACCGCGCAACGCAGCTGTTTGGCGTGGCCGGAAATCCCATTGCCCACTCGCTTTCGCCGTTGATGCACAACACCGCCTTTCGCAAAGTGAACGTGAACGCGGTGATGATGCCGCTGAAGGTACACGCGTTGGGCGATCTGCTCACCGTGGTGCGCGAGCTGCCGCTGGCGGGCGTGGCCGTGACCATGCCGCTCAAGCAGCAGGTGCTGCCTCACCTGGCCAACCCGGTCGTGAAAGGCGCAATCCCGCTGACCACCAAGATCGGCGCCTGCAACACCCTGCGGGCCATCGGCGACGGCAAGTTCGTCGGTTTCAACACCGACGTGGACGGGGTGGTGCGTCCGCTGGAGCGGCGGCTGAAGCTGAAGGGCGCGCGCATCGCCGTGCTGGGCGCGGGCGGCGCGGCGCGGGCCGCTGTGTTCGGGCTGGTGGATCAGGGCGCGGAGGTGTTCATCGTCAACCGCACGCATGAGACGGCCGTGGCGCTGGCCAAACAGGCCAAGGCAAAAGCGTTGAAGCACGAACTCTTTGCCAAGAGCCACTTCGACGTACTGATCAACTCGACCCCCTGCGGCATGGCCGGATCGAAGCAGCCGCTGCCGATTCTGGAAAATGAGTTGAATGCGGGCCTGGTCTTCGACATGGTCTACAACCCTCTGGAGACGCCGCTGCTCAAGCTCGCCCGGGAGCGCGGCATTCCCGTCATCACCGGCCTGGAGATGTTTGTGCAGCAAGGCGCGCGCCAGTTCGAAATCTGGACCGGCAAGCCGGCTCCGGAAGCCGAAATGCTGCGTGTGGTTGAGCTGGAGCTGCGCCGGCGGGGGTGATCTATTTGGCCTTCGGCTTAGTCTCTAACGAAATAGAAGACAATTCCTGCCGCGAATAAGACAAGGGGCCAGAACTTGATGGGAATGAAGAATAGCCCATCCTTCTCTCGGAGAACAGACTTTACGGGGGAGACGTCGATCGCTCCGGCGAGAACTTCCTCACTGCGAGGCACCAATACTTGCACGATTGCCGCCGCTGCCCAGCAAGCCGCCAGTTTAGGCCAGCCGTGCTGCGCATAATAGTTTTGATCGTGAAAGTAAGCATCGGAGAGATAGTCCGACGCAAGCAAGCACCCGGCGCTGGTTGCTGCGACCATCCACCCTCGTCCTCTCCAGGAAAGAAACATGAAAACCATTGAAGCACAGGCCGACCGGTACGAAGTCGATGCAGGACGATTGTGTATAATTACACACTATGAAGAGTGCGGAGATCGTCCGGAGACTTGAATCGGAGGACTGGCGCAAGGCGCATCAAGCCGGCAGCCACGTCAAGTTCAAGCATCCGGAGAAACCCGGCGCCGTGACCGTTCCGCATCCCAAGAAGGACCTTCCCATCGGCACGGTGCGCAGTATCTATCGGCAGGCAGGCTGGCAGTGGAGGTGAGAAATGCTCTATCCGGTTTATGTTCAGGTTGGGGACAAGAAGCACGCGCACGGAATTGAATTTCCTGATTTTCCTGGGTGCTTTTCCGCCGCGGACAACTGGCAGGAGATTAACCGCATGGCGCAGGAGGCCGTGGAATGTCACATGGCGGGCGAGAAGCTGCCCATCCCCGCACCAACCGCTCTGGAAAAACTGGCCGCCGACAGGCGCTACCAGGGCGGCGTATGGATGCTGGTTGACCTGGATTTAACGCGCATCGATCCCGCGCCGAAGCGCGTCAATATCTCCCTGCCCGGCTCATTGCTCTCGCAGATCGATACCTACGCACAAGCTCGCCATCTGAGCCGATCCGGCTTCCTCGCCAAAGCGGCGCAAGAGGCTATGAGCGGCGAGTGAGGCCGGTGTGATTTCCCGGGTTCCAAAGTAGGGAACGGAGAACGTCTTATCCTCTGGATCGAAGTCGATCGGCCCTGCAGCATAACCTTTGTATTCCATTATGGCTTCACCCCGCATTGGTGAGGAACGCGCATAGTTTTATTTCCGATTCTTCTTTCCTGCCTTTGCGCCTTTCGGCTTTTCGCCTTCCAGATGCCCAACCGGAATCGGCCCCATATCCGGCCCGATCCGCTTCACCGACGTATCGACCATCTCGTAGTTGATGGTGCGCGGAGCGACGGGCTTGGTGATCCCGGTAGCCGGATCGACGCTCAGGTTCTGCCCGCTGGCGATCTGGATGCTGAAGGTGGGCACCGAGCCGCCGCCCGGCCCGGGCTGGGAGCCCACCTTGACCGGCAGGTAACCCTGGATGGGGTGAAGCCGGAAGGCGGTCTCGTAGCGGTGCCGCTTCACGCTCCAAGTAAACACCCGCACCTGGTCGAAGTCGCATGGCAGGCCGGCCCTGGGCGGGCTCAGCACGGTCACATACTCGGGAACCTGGTGGTCGGCCGTGGTGGCTTCGTCGTCGTTCACTTTGGTCAATATGTAAGCGCCCACCATGCGCTGCCCCTCGGCGTAGGCGGCTACCTCATCGGGCACATCCACATCCACGCGGCCGGCGAGCAGCCAGCCCGCGTGGCCTTGTGTGTCGCGCACCAGCCACCAGTCTTCCATCGCAATAGGAGGAAGATCCTCCGCACCAGGCGCCGGCGCGGCCGGCTTGGGTACGACCGGCTTGGGCGCGGCGGCCTTGGCTGCGGCAGCAGCAACTTTGGGAACCGTAGCCCGCGCCAGCAGTTGCACCTTGGCGTTCGCGGCCAGCAGGTAGAAGTGGTCCGTCTCCCGGCCGGGAAGGTTGTGCAGGTAGACGTCGTCGCGCACCGTGGCGGTGGCCACTACGGGATCCTGCTGGCGCTGGCTGGCCAGCTGCGCAAAGGAGTCGTAGGCCTTGCTGTCAATGACGGCGTGCTCTTCAATCCAGCCAATCTCGTTTTTCTGCGTCTTGACCTTGAGGAAGCGACGGCCGTGTTCGAGCACTTCAAGCGGCTGCCCGTTGGCCACCTGGGCCACGCGGTTGGAGACCGCGGCAACCCGGTCATGCAAATACATCTGCCGCGCGGAGACGTAAACCGTCTCGTGCAACTCCTTGTGAAGCCGTGCGCATCCCGCAGAAAAAACGAGAGAACACAGCAGAAGCAGCCTGGACGCAGTAACTCCCAGGCGCTCAGCGCAATGGACAGGTGAGATGGGGGATCGCGTGTGCACAGCCAGTGGCGTTCCTCTTGAGGATAGCATTTTGGATGCAGCGAGAAGAGGACGGGGAGTAGGGGTGAGTGATGAGCGGGCAGGGATCAGCCCTCGCCTCGACCCTTTAACCACGAACCACCGCCTTTAAGGCGCTGCCGCAATGGCGATGGCTTGCACTGGGTCGGTTCCGGTTGCAACCGAGAGTGCCGAAGTCAGAATCCCGGAGCTCATGGTGTACGCTTCCAGGTCGGGGTCTCCTCCGGCATTCACGCCGAGTAGGAAGTTGCCCTTCGAGTCCACCGCCATGCCAATCGGATCGATCCCGGATGAAAGCGTTCCCAGGGATGCGAAGGTATAAACCGGAGCCGACGAGGTACCGCTCGAGGTGAGCGAGAAGCTGGCGATTTTGCCGTTGGCGCTCGACCCCGCGGTGTTGGCCACATACACATAGTCCGTCTGCGGAAGAATGGCGGTCGGCCCGGTACCTCCGCTCGAGTAGGGCGAACCGCTGTTCTCGGTTATCGAGGTTGCGCCGATGATGAAAGCGCGCAGCCCGCCAGATGCGGCATCCGCGGGCAGCGCGTCCGATTCGCCTATATAGAAAAGTAAGTTGCTGGGGTCCACGGCCACGGCATTGGCTCCGCCGCCGGAGTTCAGCACCGGTGTGTTCCCCTTGCCTCCGAAGGGATTCGCGTTGCTGGGGCTGAAGTGGATCTCCTCCGTTCCACCCGTGCCCATGGCGACGAAGACATAGCAGTCGGTGCAGGAGCTGGAGTCGTTGGGCGAGATGGCCAGCTGGACCACAGTGGTCGCGGGCAGAGTGACAATCTGCTCCTGCTCAGAGGAGGAGGCTAGCAGTCCTGTGCTCGGGCTGAGGTGGATGGCATTCAGCTGAGCAACGCCGGAGACCCCCACCACCAGCCAGGAGTTGGTCGCATCCACCTGCATGGTTGTGGCCTGGTCCGCGGAGATGGCGGCGCTGCCGTTGCCCAGCGTCAATACACCCCCCGAACCAATCGTGTAGACATAAATGCCGTTGAGCGTGCTGATATAGAGAAAACTGCCATTGGGCGACAACACCATGGCCAGTGCCCCGCCAAGTGGCAGCGGGTAAGTGCCGATCGTGTTCAGCGAACCTGAGTTGATGCTCAGGGCCGCAACCTGGTTTGTCTTCTGATTGAGAACGTAGAACACACCGCTGGATAGTTTGGTGCAATTGCTGGTGCAGGTTGTGGTGGTAGTGCTGGGCGCCTGCCAGAAGTTGCCGCATCCCGAAAGGCCAATCAGAAGCGGAGCCGCAACAATCAGCAGTCTTGCCCAGTTTCCAGATTTCATTGCCGCTCCTTGACCCGCGCCTGGCCATCGCCCACAGCAGATCCTCTTCCGAGGTTATCGCGTGGACACGGCCTGTGTCCCAATGACCGATTAGACGCATAAGGCGGTCTTGAGGCCGTATGAAGCAAAGACGCGGCCGCGGCGGGGTTCGCTCACCGCCTGCGGTCCAGCAAACCCGCTCGAAGCCCCCTCAGGCGGCAAGCACCCCGATTTCAAAAAGGGACGCGCAGCCCGTTCAAGGACAGCGCGGACTTTGCTCGGGGATGTACAGGAACGCGATAAGAATATACTTCGGCCGTCGCCCTGAATTCCCTCGGGGGCTAAAGCCGGCGTGGTCACTGGTGAGGAGATGTACGGGCTGAAGCCCGCACCCTTGAACGAAAACAGGCTTTCCGGTTCGGCTTCCGGAGCTACGCTAACTATTGGTTAATTGGGCCGGCCGCCGGAGTTGGTGCGGCGGCGGAAGCGATCGTCGAGCGGCTGGCGGCCCTGAAATCCGGATTCAACTGTGTGCCAGTGCTCGATGGAGGCCTCGCCCATGCGCCAGCAGAGCAGCACAACCTGGTCGTCGAGCCGGCAGGGAAAGTCGAGCAGGCCGGCCTCGAAATCCTTGACCTGCACCCCGATCGAATCAATCTCCGCAATGCTCTCGCGCACCAGTTGCAGGTGTGTTTCCATCTCCGCGCGCTGCCTGGCCACCTTGACAACATCCACGGTCATGCCCCCGGAGAGATAGATGCGCCGCGCCAGTTCCGAAAGGTCGGACTCGACCTGCTCGGCGGCCTGCTTGCCTTCGATGGCGCGCTTGAGCAGCGACTCCAGCACCGGGAGCAGAGACTGCGCTTCTTCGAGAGTGAAAGTCTTCATGAATGTGCCCCGCATACAGGATACGACAAAAGCAGGGAACGGCGGCGAGGGACTTGGGACTAAGGAACTAGGGACATGAAAATACCTGCCCCGTGCACTCCCGTGAGAAGAGGTATGAGCCATGGTCCGCAAATCGGCGACGCGGAGCGGAGAAAGCCGTCTAGTCCCTTAGTCCTTGGTCCCTGCTCTTCTCAAATCTCCAGCATCCTGTCCAACGCCACCTTGGCCCAGTACTTCACGCCGGGGCGTACCTGGATGCGGTTGACCACGCGGCCTTCGATCAGATTTTCGAGAGCCCAGGCCAGGTGCTGCGGGCTGATGCGGAACATGGTGGTGCACAGGCAGCCGGTGTCGTCGAGCGTGATGATGCGCTTGCCTTGCGCCGCAAAGCGTCTTGCTAAACGATTGACCAGGTGAATCTCCGTGCCGATGGCGAACATCGATCCCGCCGGCGCGTCTTCGACGATCTTGATCAGCCGCTCGGTCGACCCCAGCGCGTCAGCTTTCTGGCAGACCTCGAAGCGGCACTCCGGATGCACGATGACCTGGATGCCGGGATACTTGGCGCGCACCGTGTCCACGTGGCCGGGCAGGAAGCGCTGATGCACGGCGCAGTGGCCCTTCCAGAGCAGAATGCGGCTCGCCGCGAGCGCTGCTTTCGTTTGTCCGCCCAGACTCGGTCCAATCTGTACGGCCCACGGGTCCCAAACCGGCATCTCCTCAAGCGGAATGCCCATCGCGAAGCCTGTATTGCGCCCCAGGTGCTGATCGGGAAGAAAGAGGATGCGCTTACCACGCGCAAAGGCCCACTCGAACGCAGTTCGCGCGTTGGACGAAGTGCAGACCAGGCCGCCGCGCTCGCCGCAAAAGGCCTTGATGGCCGCGGTCGAATTCATGTAGGTGAGCGGGATGAGGCCGTCGGTCAGGCCGAGGCGCTCGAGCGCTTCCCAGCAGGCTTCGACTTGGGAGATCTCCGCCATGTCGGCCATGGAGCAGCCGGCGTTCCGGTCGGGCAGGATGACCTGCTGGCCCTCGCGGCCCAGCACGTCAGCGCTTTCGGCCATGAAGTGGACGCCGCAGAAGACTATGTAGCGGGCTTCGGTCTCGGCGGCAATCTTGGATAGCTTGTAGCTGTCGCCGGTGTAGTCGGCGAAGCGAATCACCTCGTCCCGCTGGTAGTGGTGGCCGAGCAGAATGGTGGTTGTATCCAGCTTGGCCCGCGCCTGGGCTATGCGCGCGTCCATGGAGTGGTCAGGGAGCGCAAGATAGTTTTCCAGAGAGCAGGCATCTTCAGGGCCGCAGGCGCTATCGGCCGCCGCGGCGGCTGCCGTCGATTCATCGAGAACCAGGTTCACGTGTACTCCGCCTTCAGTCCAGCCAGCCGCGCAAGCAGCCACTGAACGGGGATGTTGAAAGCTGACTTGAGGCATGCAGTGGATGCACTGAAATTCCTGAGCTCATCGGCAAATCCGCCGCCCAGCCCAGGCTTCCCCACCCACGGGGTTGTTGCAGCCCTTTCATCGGTTGGATGCAGCCGAAAGCCGAAGCGGCTCACGAGAATCGCCCGGCCAAGGCCCATCCATCTGGAACTATTCTAACGCAGCCGCAAGAATGGACCGTGCATGGAATAATCTCGGTAATCCGGGTTGCGGAACAGGAGCGAGGATGAACGAACTGGAACAGGTTCTTATCGGCGACAGTGCCCATACGCCGCCGGCGGAGATTCTCGACGGACTTCCGGCCCAGGCGGCGCACCGCGCAATTGCAGGCGCACCACGCACCATCTACGAGGAGCTGTGGCACATCGCCTTTTGGCAGCAGATCACGCTGGACTGGGTGCGCGGCCTTGAGACTGCTTACCCGGTCCACGCGTCAAACGGGTTCCCCACCGCGGACGACGCGGCCCGGGAAGACTGGGACCAGCTACGCCAGCGGTTCCTCACAGCCAACCAGGAAGCGGCCGCGGCGGCGCTCGACGCCAGCCGCCTGCACATCGAGGTGCGGTGCCCCTCCCGGCCGGGAATGCCGGCGCGCGTGATGACCGTGCGGGAGCAGTTGGAGAGCCTGGGCGCGCACAACGCCTACCACTTCGGCCGCATCGTCCTGCTGCGGCAGATACAGGGCTTGTGGCCGCCGCCCTCCGGAGGCTTCAGCTGGTCAATCGAAGGGCCGCAGAAATCGGAAGGCCCGGCTGAACCGTACTGTTTGTGACCGCCTTGTACGGGAAACAGCGGAGCCAGAGTGGATCTATCCCGGAAGCAAGGCTTTCAAGTTGGCGCGACCATCGGGGAGCGGCAACCCCGCACTTGGCTCATCGGGGCATGAAACCTCTGGTTCCGCTCTTGTATCATTGCTCCTTATGGGAACTCCGCCAATTGAAATGGCTAACCTGGGGATGGCGGACTCGCTCATCCTCATGGTGATGGCGCTGGTGGTCTTCGGACCGCGCCGGCTGCCGCAGATCGGGCGGCAGATCGGCAAGCTGATGTACGAGTTCCGCAAGGCCTCCAACGACTTCAAATTCCAGATGGAAGAGGAACTGCGCAGCGCCGAGGATGCCGACCGCCGCAAGGCGGACGAAGAACGGATGAAGGCGCTGGCCGTTACTGCCATTGCGCCCAAGCTCGGGTCTCCGCAGCCGGAGTCCGCAACCACGCTTGAAGCAACAGTGCCCCCCTCCGCGGCGGAAGATGCGGCCCCTGAGAACGCAGCATCGGATGCAAGCGGTTACCCCACGGGCAACGCCGAGGCCACGGAGCCTGCGCCGATACGGAGCACTCCGCGCATTCAGCCGCCCTCGACCGGCGAGCCGGTGGCCGCGGTCCGCCCCAACAGCTTCGCCACGACGGCCACCGTTGCGCTGGGACATGGTGCGGAGGCAAGCGCCGAGCCAGCCGTTGAGGCCAATGTAGCCGCCGACGCCTCACCCGCGCAGCCGACCGCGGCCGAGGCGCAATCGGGACAGGAAGCCGAGCAGGCGGCGCACCATGGTTGACGCCTCCGACGCAATCAGCAAGGCGCGGGCGGCGGTGAGCGAACGCGCCGAGCTGCCCGGCATGAGCCTGATGGAGCACCTGGACGAGCTGCGCAAGCGCATTGTTCATTTCGCCATCATTCTCGCCATCGGCTTCATCGTCGCTTACATCTTTCACGAGCGTCTCTACGGATTTGTCCAAGCTCCGCTAACCAAGCTCGGCATCAAGCTCAACTACACCCACCCCATGGACCCGCTCAACCTCTACTTGCAGGTTGCACTCATCGGCGGCGCCATTCTCACCTCGCCCTTCATCCTCTACCAGGTGTGGCTGTTCATCGCGCCCGGTCTTTATCAAAAAGAGAAGCGCTTCGTCATTCCTTTCATGTCGGCCACCGTGGGATTGTTTCTCGGCGGCGCCGCGTTCGGCTATTTCTTCGTCCTGCCCGGCGCGCTCAAAATCCTCATCCTCGGGTTCGGCAGGGAATTCAATCCCGTGGTGACCATCGAGGAATACACCGGGTTCTTTCTTTCCATCATCCTCGGCCTCGGCATCAGCTTCGAGATGCCCATCCTCATCTTCTTTCTGGCGCTGTTCGGCATCGTCAGCCCAAAATTCCTGTGGACCAACATCCGCTACGCCATCCTCGCCGTCTTCCTGGTTGCGGCCTTCATCTGCCCCAGTCCCGACCCCTGGACCATGTGCATTTACGCCATCCCCATGCTGACCCTGTACCTGATCGGCATCGGCGTGGCCTGGTGGGTGCACCCCTCCCGCCGCAAGGCCAAGGCAGCGGAGAAAGCCGCCAAGGAGTCCGGGCAATGATTTTCTTCTCGCGGTGGAAGAGATTTGCGGCACTGCTGCCGGGTGCCCCATCCTTGCGACGTACTTGTTTTTGTCGCAAGGGTGGGAAAGCACAAAACTCCACCCGCCTGCCTTTCACAGTCGCCGCCTTTGGACTACTCCTCTTCACGTCCCTCGCCGCGCCCGCCCAAACCCATTTCAACGGCGCCAAGGCCCTCGACTACGCCCGCCAATTTGTCTCCATTGGCCCGCGCTGGCCCACCAGCCAGGGCCACTTGAAGGCCGAAGAGTTCCTCCGCAGCCAGTTCAAGCACGACCAGCTGGAAGAAGACACCTTCACCGCCAATACGCCCATCGGCCCGGTCCCCATGCGCAACTTCATCGTGCGTTTCCCGGGCAAGAAGAACGGCGTCGTCGTCCTGGCCACGCACTACGAGACAAATTACCCACTCAAGAACATCAACTTCGTCGGCGCCAACGACGGAGCCTCGACCACCGGCCTTCTGCTCACCCTCGCCGAACAGTTCCGCGGCCAAATAGATCGGAATCGGCAGCTCGACGGCTATTCCATCTGGCTGGTCTTCTTTGACGGCGAAGAGGCCTTCCAAACCTGGTCCCGGTCCGACTCCACCTACGGCAGCCGCCACCTGGCCGCGAAATGGGGGCGCGATGGAACGCTTGGCAAGATCAAAGCTTTCATCCTGGCCGACATGATCGGCGACAAGGATCTCGACATCCAGCGCGAGTCCGTATCGACCGGCTGGCTCGTCGACTTGGTGCGGCAAGCAGCGCACAAGTTCGGCTACGACCGCTACTTCTTCCAGACCGAGGAACCTGTGGAAGACGATCACCTGGCCTTTGTGGAGCGCGGCGTTCCGTCCATTGACGTGATCGATCTGGACTACGGCCCCAACAACAGCTACCACCACACCGCCCAGGACACCATGGACAAGATCAGCGCCCGCAGCCTCACCATCGACGGCGACGTCTTTCTCGAAACCATCCGGCTGATCGATTTACGGTAAGCCAGCAGGAATCGGGCTGTTCGGCTTCTGCCTTCCGCACTGATCACATTCTCCAGGTCGATGCGGTATGCCATAAAGTGCATCACTCTAGAAAATTGCATCAACAGTCCAAATGATGCATACTAGCCCCATGCGAACCACCGTCACCCTCGACGACGACGCCTACGAGCTGGCCATGCTTCGCGCCAGGGGCAAGGGCATTACCCTCGGCGCTGCCCTGAGCGAGTCCATCCGCGAGGCCCACGAGGCGCGCCTTCAAGACAAGTCGCTCCCCGAAGGCCTTGTTCGCGGGCCCAAGGGGATGCTCATGTTCGCCGCCCGCAAGGACGGCCGCATCCTTACCAGCGAGATGGTAAAGGCAGAGATGCTGGAACTGGATGAAGAAGACGATGAACGCAGAGCGTTTCCTGCTCGACATCAATATACTCGTCGCGCTGTTTGACCCGGCGCACAGCCACCATCGCATCGTCGCGCGATGGTTCAGCTCACCGGGTCTACAGTGGGGCGTATGCGCCTTCACCGAGGCCGGCTTCCTGCGAATCGCCACAAGCACGCCCGCGGGCCGGCGCACCCTTGAACAGGCAACAAACATCGTAAGAAGTTTCAGCAACGATCCGAACTTCACCTATTGGTCCATGCGGACCAGTTGGACCTCTCTCGTCGCACCATTCGCAGGCCGCCTCTATGGCCATCAGCAAATCACCGACGCCTACCTGCTCGGCCTCGCCATCAAGGAAAGTGGCATCCTGGTCACGCTCGATCGTGCCTTCAGACAAATGGCGGGACCGAAATACAGCAAGAACGTGCTGGTACTCGAATAAGGCGGAGAGTCGATGATTCAGAGAATCGTACTGCTCCCGGGCATGCATGGAACCGAAGAGCTCTTCTCCGAATTCATGAAGGCAATTCCTGAGCCGAAGCATATCGAAGGTGTTTACTATCCGACCGATATAAGTCTCTCGTATGAAAAACTGCTGAAAATCATCCAGTCCTTCGTTCCCGCATCCGACCCCTATTTCCTACTCGCCGAATCGTTCTCGACGCCCGTCGCCATCCAATTCGCCGCAACCAGGCCATTCAACCTCAAAGGCCTGATCCTCTGCGCCGGGTTCGCATCCAGCCCAATGACTGGCCTAGGACGCATTGCTGCGTCCGCGCTCGCACCGCTCCTGTTTCGCCTGCCGGTCTTCGAATTCGCGATAAATCGCTTCCTCATCGGCCCCAACCCACCCGAATCTCTTCAAGCCGCAGTCCGTGCAGCCATTTCTTCGGTCAGGCCAACGGTCCTGACCGCGCGCCTCCGGGCCGTGCTCTCCTGCGATACGAGAGAAGCACTAAGCCATGTAGCCGTGCCCATTCTTTACATCCAGGCCACAAAGGACAAGGTCGTCGCGAAGTCCTGCCGGGAAGAAATTCAACGCATCAAACCGGATATTCGCGTGGCGTCGATCAACGGCCCCCACCTGGTCCTGCAACGGGAACCACAAAAGTCCGCAGACGCCGTCACCCGATTCGTCGAAGAGTTCAAATAAATCTCCCATCTCCATTCCCTGTTCCCTGCCTCTCGTCCTGTAGCATTCAGCTTATGATTGCCGGCGTCTCCTGGGTCTGGTGGGCGGGGTTTCATGCGGTGGTGGCTGCGCTGCTTGTGGCCGATTCCCTGCTGCCCGGTCACAAGAGCGAAGCCAAGCACCAGCAGCTCTTCGCCTGGCTCTGGACGTTCGTGCTCGTCCTCGCCGCCGCCGGCTTTGCCGCATGGATCGCCGTCACCGACGGCCGCCAAACCGCGCTCGAGTGGGTCGGCGGTTACGCCATCGAGACCTCGCTCTCGGTCGACAATCTCTTCGTCTTCCTGGTCATCTTTCGGGGCTTCCGCATCAGCCGCCAGCGCCAGCACAATGCGCTGCTGTGGGGCGTGGCCGGCGCTGTCGTGTTGCGCGCCCTGTTCATCGCCGCGGGCATCACGCTGCTCAAGCGCTTCGACTGGATCACCTGGCTCTTCGGCCTGTTTCTGCTTTACGCGGCCTTCCGGCTGCTGCGCGGCAGCTCAGCCAACGCGGCGGTTCCAGACTGGATTCGCAAACTTCAGCCGGCCAAGGGGTCGCTCCTGCCGGTGATCCTGGCCATTGAAGTCACCGACGTGATCTTCGCCACCGACTCCATTCCCGCAGTGCTGGCCATCAGCCACAATCCCTTCGTGGTGTACACGTCGAATATCGCCGCCGTGCTCGGCCTGCGCTCGCTCTACTTCGCCCTGGCCGCGCTGCTGGACCGCTTCCGCTATCTGCACTACGGGTTGGGCGTGCTACTGGCTTTTGTGGCTCTCAAGATGCTGGCCGCGCGCTGGATCGATGTGCCAATCATGCTCTCGCTGGCAATCATGGGTGCCATTCTTTCGCTGTGCGCGATTGCATCATGGCTCGCACCGGGAGCATCGGAAGCCAGAAACTGAGCCGGCGTGGCGCGGCTGGCCGCGTGCGCTGGCGCCACCGGTTCAGGCAGCAGGTGCAGGACTCCGGCAGCGCGCATGAACTCACTCGATCTCCGGTCGGCGCTGTAGACGTGATTGGTGATCCAGATGTAGAGCAGGTTCATCAGATCGGTGGAAAGATCGGAATCCGAGCCGCTCTGCTGGCGCAGCTTCAAGCCGGCAATCATGCGGCGCAGCTGGTTGTGCTCTTTCATGTGCTCGGCGGCCTCGGGATAGCCGGCCTGCATGAGCAGCATCTCCTCGCAGCGGCAGTGCTCAAAGGCATGATGCTCCAGCGCATTAAGGACGCCGCCAAGAATCTCCCTGCTGGTTCCAGCCTGGATGGCGCCATGCAGGCGATTGACCAGGGCGATCAGCTTCTTGTGATCCTCGTCGAACTCCTCGATACCCACGCGCAGATTCTCCGTCCAAAGCAGCAACATCGGGTCTTTCTCCTCAATTGAACGAGCTTCCGGTCTCCGGTGACGCAGTGCGATGCGGAGCGATTCCATCGCACCGGGGAAACTCTGAACCGGTGGTATCGCTCTCCGGGAGTCATCGGCATTCAGTTGAGGAACAATGAGAGAGTGGGAGAATTCCGTAAATGGGATAGCCGAAGAAGGATGGCAGTCCCATGTCGGGAAGAGCAGCAGAAATTTGACTACAGCTCTTCAAAGAACACCTGCTGATTGCGCATGAGAATGGAATGCCCGCGGAAGCGCCGATCGTCGCGATGGGGAAAGTCGTTGCGGAAGTGGGCGCCGCGGCTTTCGGTCCGCGCCACAGCCGAAAGCAGAATCGCGTGGGCCACACTGCTCAGAGCCTGCGCTTCGATCAAACGGCGGCTGCGCTTGCCCTGCTGCGCAAAGCGCGCCAGACCGGCTTCACACTCGGCCTGCGCGGCCAGCCCCTGGCGCAAAGTGGACTCATGACGCAGCAAGCCGGCGCAGGCCCACATGGCCTGTTGCAGGTGGTGAATGTGGATCTCGACGAGAGCGTCTTCTCTTTTCGCCATCGGCGTCAGAGTCGGCGAGGACTCTGTGGAGGGCGACGGCGGCAATGCATCGGTGAGCATGGCTTGCGCCGAGCGCGCGCCGAAAACGAGGCCTTCGAGCAGCGAGTTCGAGGCCAGGCGATTGGCCCCATGCACGCCAGTACATGCCGCTTCGCCGGCTGCATAGAGCCCCGGCAAAGTTGTGCGGCCGTCGAGATCGGTCCGGATGCCGCCCATCAGGTAATGGGCAGCGGGGCGCACGGGAATCAGATCGCGCGCCAGGTCGAGCTCGTGCTTGGCGAGAAAGGCGCTGATGCCGGGAAATCTTTCGTGCAGATCGATGTTTTTCACGTGCCGCAGATCGAGATGCACAACCCGCGCCTGGCCGGCGCGCTCACCCATGCCCTCGCGGGCAATGGCCCGCGCCACCACGTCGCGCGGAGCCAATTCCAGCAGCGGGTGATAGCGCTCCATGAAGCGCTCGCCGCGGTCGTTGCGCAGATACGCGCCTTCGCCGCGCAGAGCTTCAGAGAGCAGGAAACGCGGTACACCGGGCAACGCCAGTGCGGTAGGGTGGAACTGGTAGAACTCCATGTCGGCCAAGGCTGCGCCGGCCTCGAGCGCCAGGGCGATGCCGTCCCCGGTAGCCACGGCGGGGTTGGTGGTGTCGGAGTAGACCTGCCCCGCGCCCCCGGCGGCGATCAGCACCGAGCGGGCGCTGACGCGATGCGCGCCGGGGTCTTCGGCAAGTGGTCCGGCGCTCGCCAGGTCAGCTCCAACCACGCGGCCATCTTCCACCACCAGCCCCGTAACCATGGTCCACTCGGCAAATTGAATGCGCTTGTGAGCCCGTGCAAACGCCACCAGAGACCGGCTGATCTCCGCGCCCGTGGCGTCGCCATGGGCATGCAGGATGCGGGGCAGCGAGTGCGCCCCTTCCCGTGTGCGCAGCAGTTCGCCGTTCTCTTTATCGAAGGCCGCGCCCCACTCGATCAGCTCGGCCACGCGCAGCGGCCCCTCGGAGACCAGCACCTCGGCCGCCGGACGGAACACCAGCCCATCGCCCGCGTTGACCGTGTCATCCAGGTGCAGCGCAACGTCCGCCTCGCCCTCGGTTGCCACGGCGATGCCGCCCTGCGCGTAGTGCGTGTTGCTCTCGCCAAGCGACTCCTTGGTGACCACCAGCACCTCGCCGTGCCGCGCCAGTTCCACCGCCGCGCGCAGCCCCGCCACGCCGGCGCCCATCACCAAATAATCCGCCCGAGAGGGAATTGCCATAACCTTTGAGGCTAACACTGCCAGGAGCAGAGAGATGAGAACAGAAGGCAACTGGAGTTAGAAGCATGTAGGTTGGCGCCTTGTTCATGTCGTGGCCTGGACCTCGGACGCCCGGAAGCAAGCGAGGGCATTTAAGATTGAGTCAGCGTGCAAACCATACGGGTAGACACACCTTCGGCGAAATACAGCGTAGTCGCGGGCAGCGGGCTGATCGAAACTCTTGCCGTTCGCATCGAGCGGGTTGCGGGCCGGTTGCCGCGACGCGTCTTTGTGCTCACCTCCGCGCCCATCTGGGCTCTCTGGAGTGAGTCTTTTCTGGCTTCCTTTTCTGAGGCTCCCATCGTGCTGTTTCTCGAGCCTGGCGAGAAATACAAAACGCTTGGAAGCGTGGAGAGGTTGTTGCGCGAAATGACCCGCGCCGGCGGCGATCGAGGCTCTCTGCTGATCGCCTTTGGCGGCGGCATTGTGGGCGATGTGGGCGGCTTTCTGGCAGCCATTTACATGCGCGGCATCGCTTATGTTCAGGTGCCCACGACCTTTCTGGCGCAGGTGGACTCAAGCGTGGGCGGCAAGACTGGCGTGAACCTGCCCGAGGGAAAGAACCTGGTCGGCAGCTTCAACCATCCCCTTGCGGTCTTTGCCGATACCGCCGTGCTGGGTACGCTGCCGGATCGCGAGTTGCGCGCCGGGCTGATGGAGAGCGTGAAGGCCGGCATCATCCGCGACCGCGCGCTGCTTCGCTTTATGGAAGAGCACGCGGACGAAGTGCTAGGCCGCGAGCCCAAGGCGCTGGAGAAGGTCATTGCCGCGTCGATCCGAATGAAAGCCGGCGTGGTGAACCGCGATGAGCGCGAGAACGGCCTGCGCATGATTCTCAACCTCGGCCACACTGTGGGCCACGCCCTGGAACAAGCAACGGGCTACAAGACTATGCTGCATGGCGAGGCGGTGGGCTGGGGAATGATCGCGGCGCTTTACCTGGCGCTGAAGCGCGGCGCCATTACCCGTGGCCAGTTTGATCGGCTCGCACGTTTGATTCGCTTGTACGGCCCTCTGCCTCCCTTGAAATTGAAATCGAAAAAGGTGGTGGCGGCCACCGGCAGCGACAAGAAGAACATCGGTGGCGTGCGTCGCTTTGTGCTGCCGATCGGCATCGGCGATGCGGGTGTGGTGGAAGACGTCTCTGCTGCGGAGTTAGAAGCGGCGGTAAGCTATATGCTGACGCAGGCTGGGGAGAAGTCGGAGGATCGGAGCTGACGGGAAAAGATTGCTGCTTTCCCACCCTTGCCGCAAAAACAAGGGCGCGGCAAGGATGGGGCACCCCGCTGTTTTCGCCGGTTCAGACAAAAAATCAGCGGCAGTAAAGATTCGAGGATGCGATGAGCGGGACGGGCGCAAAGCCGGCGGGTGTGGTGGATGAAGCAGGCGCAGCGCGCGCTGTGCAGCAGATGTTCGACTCGATTGCGCCGCGCTATGACCTGCTCAACCACGTGCTCTCGGCCAGCGTGGACCGGCTGTGGTGGTGGCAGACCGCGCGCAAATTCCGCTCGATTCTCGCCGACCCCGATGCCGCTGTGCTGGATATCTGCTGCGGCACCGGCCACATGACCCGGGCGCTGCTCAAGGGCCGCCCGCGCGGGGCGCGCCCCATTCTCGCGGCAGACTTTTCGCGCCAGATGCTCAGCCGCGCAGACCGGCGATTCAAGGCGCGCAAGTCCGGCGAGCCCGCCGCCATCGCGCTGGAGGCCGACGCGCTCTATCTGCCGCTGCGCTCCGCCTCACTGGACCTGATCGTGACCGCCTTCGGCTTCCGCAACCTGGCCAACTACGAGGCCGGACTGCGCGAGTTTGCCCGCGTGCTCAAGCCCGGCGCGCAGTTGGGCATTCTCGACTTCAGCGAGCCGGGCGGCCTTATCGGCAAGGCCTACGCCGTCTACTTCCGGCGCGTGCTTCCCGCCATCGGCCGCGTGATTTGCGGAAAGGAGGGTCCATACAATTACCTGCCCACTTCGGTTGAAAAATTCCCTCCGCCCGCGGAGATGCTGGAGCTGATGCGCGCCACCGGATACACCCAGTGCGCGTGGCAGCCTTACACGTTTGGCATTGCCGGTCTGTACACGGCCGTGCGCGGCCCGCAATTCTGAAAGCCGAATGAACCCCTCCGCTGAAAATTCGCACGCCACGCCCGCCGCGTTCTCCGCTGCCAAGCGGCGCGTGGCGCTGCACTCCATGGTGGCTGCGGCGGTCATGACGGTGCTCAAGCTGGCCGCGGGCCTCATGTCCGGCTCGCTGGGCGTGCTCTCGGATGCGGCGCACTCGGCGCTCGACCTGGTGGGCGTCACACTCACCTTCTTCTCCGTGCAGGTAAGCGACAAGCCGGCCGATGAAGACCATACCTACGGCCACGGCAAGTTCGAAAATCTCTCGGCGTTTGGCGAAGCCGGGCTGATGGCAATCAGTTGCGCGTGGATCGTCTGGGAGGCCATGCAGCGCATCGTGGTGCAGACCGTTGAACTGCACCACTCGATTTGGCCGGTGCTGGTGCTGCTCACGTCCATTGGCGTGGACTGGTGGCGCTCGCGGCGTCTGCGTGCGGTGGCGGAGCGCACCGGCTCGCCGGCCTTGGCCACCGATGCGTTCCACTTTGCCAGCGACATCTGGTCGACCCTCGCCGTGCTGGTTGGGCTGAGCGTAAGCTGGATTGGCATGCGACTCGGCATCCCCTGGCTGCGCTATGCGGACCCGTTTGCGGCAGTGGTCGTCTCGCTCATGATTCTGCGCATGACGCTGCACCTGGGCCGCGAAACGGTTGCCGTGCTCATGGATGAAGTTCCTGCCGAGACCCGCCATCGCCTCATCGATGAGGTTGCCAAAGTGGAAGGCGTGCTGGCCGTAGAGCAGGCGCGCGTGCGGCGCGCGGGCGCAAGCTACTTTGCCGACCTGACCCTGGCCCTGCCGCGGCGCTACACCTTCGAGCACACCGGAGAGCTGGTGCGCGCGGCTACGGAGGCCGTGCATCGCGCGTTACCCACGGCGGACGTAGTCATTCACACGGTGCCGCGCGAGGCCCGCGCCGAGAGCGTCTTCGACCGCGTGCGCGCCGTGGCGGCGCGCAACAACGTGAGCGTGCATGAGCTTAGCGTGCAATCGCACCATGGACGCCTGCGCGTGGAGCAGCACGTGGAGCTGGACGAAAACATGACACTGCTCACCGCGCATGGATTTGTGAGCGCCATGGAAGCGGAGATCCTGCGCGAGGCCCCGGAGATTGACTCGGTGCTCACGCATATTGAGAGCGAGCCCGCGACGATTGAACAGCCGGAAGAGATTTTCGAAGTCGACCGCAAGATCGAGTATGCCCTGCGCGCGACAGCAAGACTCTTCGAAGAGATTATCGATGTGCACGAGATCATCGTCGGCCGCACCGTCGACCACATCTCGCTCACCTGCCATTGCACGCTGCCCGATGAGCTGCCCATGATGCGCGTGCATGAAGTGATCACGGCACTCGAAGACCGCTTCAAGCTGGAGTGTCCCGAAGTCTATCGCGTTACAATTCATCCCGAGCCGGTGACGGATAATTTGAGGTAGAACGCGAAGAGGGAACAACCATGATTGCCCACAGCGAATGGAAGCACGACAAGCTTTTTCAAGGAATATCGGAGAACGGCAACGCCATTCTCTTTGACGCGGACCCGGCGCACGCGCACGGCCCAAGCCCGATGGAAGCTGTGCTGATGGCGCTCTGCGGCTGCACCAGCGTCGATGTGGTTTCTATCCTCCAGAAGAAGCGCCAGCCGCTCACAGGGCTGTGTGTCTCGGCCACGGCGGAGCAGGCGGAGTCCGCGCCGCGCGTGTTTACCAGCATCAAGCTGACCTACGCGGTGAGCGGCAAGCTGAGCCGCAAGGCCGTCGAGGACGCGGTGGCGTTGTCGAAGAACACCTATTGCTCGGTGTCGAAGATGCTGGAGAAAGCCGCGGCAATCGAGTACGAAATCGTGTTTGTCGATGGTGAGCCGGAGCCATGAAGACCCACCCTTTGGCCAACTTTTTTCAGATTGCGTCGCTGGTGATGCTGCTCATCGCCGTGGCGCTGCTTGCGGCCATCGCCACCATGCACTTCGCCATTCACGGGGCCGAGGTGCAGATTCCCATACTCGCGGGCATGACAGTGGCCGATGCGCGCAGCCAGACTGCCGGCCTGGGGCTGAACCTGGACGTGGACAACCGTTACTACTCGGGCGATGTGGCGGCGGGACACATCCTTACCCAGTCGCCATCGGCGGGAACCGTGGTGCGGCGCGAGTGGCGCGTACGCGTGGCCGAGAGCCTTGGTCCGCAAAAGGTGGACGTGCCGGAGACGGTCGGCAAGGATGAGCGCGTGGCCGCGCTGACGCTACGGCGCGTGGGCCTGGAAGTGGGCACAACCGCGCAACTGCCGTGGAGCAAAGCGGCGCAAGGCACGGTGCTGGCACAGGATCCACCGGCCCATGCGCAGGGGATATCGCGGCCCACCGTCAACCTGCTTGTGGCCGCGCCGGACAACGAGGCCGCCGACGGCTTTGTGATGCCCGACCTGGTTGGCCTGCCTGTAGTGACCGCACAGGCGCAGTTGGCCAAGGTCGGCATTCAGCCGCCGGTGCCCGCCTATGTAAGCGTGCCGGTCACTCCGGTGGGCAGTGGAGACGCGGCGCCGCGACCGCCCGTCAAGCCGGGCTCGGTCATTGCGCAGACGCCGTATGCCGGTGCGCGCGTCTATCAGAATGTGGCCGTGACGCTGACCGTAGCGCAGTAGGAAGGACAGGGATCTTGGATCACATGTTCGAGCCATGCCTTAGACAGGGCAGTGCGGAGAGTGGACTCAATGGGATTCAGTGAAGATATGGAACGGTTGGCGCTGCAGGAGCGTACGTTGCTGCTGCAGCAACTGGATGCGCGCGTAGCATGGGAACTGGGACTGCGCCTGCGAACCATGGCCGAGGAACGAGGCCTCGCAGTCGTCATTGATGTGCGGCGCTTCGGACAGCCGCTCTTCTATGCGGCGCTTGAAGGCACCACGCCCGATAATGCGGAGTGGGTGCGGCGCAAGAGCAACGTCGTGGCGCGGTTTCATCGCAGCTCGTATGCGGTGGGACTGGGACTTCAGCAGAAGAACTCTTCTTTAACCGAAAGCCAGGGACTGCCTTTGGCCGACTACGCCACCCACGGCGGGTCGTTCCCGCTCGCCGTGACGGGCGCCGGCGTGGTGGGCAGCGCCACTGTCTCCGGGCTGCCTCAGCGCGCCGATCATGAGCTGGTAGTCGAGGCGCTATGCTTGTTGCTCGGCCGCGGCTACGCTGAACTGCGGCTGGATGCGGAGTAGCCGCCTGGCGAGTCAGCCATTGCGCCGGCCCAGCAAATCAGGCTGTCCGTTCCAGCATGCAAATGAAAAATCCATCGCTGTGAAACGCGCCGGGCAGCAGACGGAGCGCACCCTCATCCGTGAGCAGTGTTTGCAGCTGCTCCGCGACGGCGGGAGTCAGGATCGACCGGCGAAGCAAAACCTCGATGGAGTGGCTGAGCGAGACAGCGCGTGCATCTGGGGTAGCGGCGAGCGCGGCTGCAACCACCGCTTCATTTTCTTCCGGCTCAAGGGAGCAGGTGGAATAAACCACGCGGCCGCCGGGGCGCACAGAGCGCAGCGCGGTGGCGAGGAGCGCGCGTTGCCGCTCGACCTGGCGCGGCAAATCTTCCCGCCGCAGCCGGTGACGGATCTCAGGGTTGCGGCCCAGGGTACCGGTGCCGCTGCAGGGAACATCCGCAAGAACAAGGTCGAAAGCCGCGTCTTCCGGGAGCGCGGTTGCGTCTCCAAGCCGGCACTCGATGCGGTCGGCGTAGGGTGACAGGCGCTCTCGCAGCTGCTTAAGGCGCGGTGGGCTCGCTTCGCAGGCCAGGATGTGCGCGCCGCGATTGCGCTCGGCCAGTATCAGGGTTTTGCCACCGGGCGCGGCGCAGGCATCGAGGATGCTCCCGGCATTTTGCGTTAGAGTTGCGGCTGCAATTTCTGCCACAAGCTGCGAGCCCTCGTCCTGCAAACGAACGCGGCCCTCGCGCCAGGCAGCGCTTGCAGCCGGATCGCCTGAGACAACGGTGCGCGCGACAGCGAGCAGCTGACCGGGCTCCAGAATGATTCCGGCCTGCATGAGTTCGGACTCGGATTCGGCGCTGCAGAGCCGGAGGGTAAGCGCGGGCTGGGTTTGACCGTGATGGCAGATTGCCCGGGCTGAATCGAGACCGTAGAAGCCGGCCCAGCGCTCAACCATCCAGAGAGGGTGGGCCTGGGCGAGTGCAAGTTCGGCGATGCTCTCCTCAGAAGTACTGAGTCGTGGAGCAGCGGCAAGCTTGCGGAGAACAGCGTTCACCATGCCGGAAGCGAAGCGGTGGCCGGCCTGCTTGGCCAGTTCCACGCTCTCGTCAATGGCGGCGCGCGCAGGGATACGGTCCATGTGCAGAATCTGAAAAGCGCCCAGGCGCAGCGCGATGCGGATCTCGGCTTCGAGTTTGGCGTTGGGGCGCTTGAGCAGAGACTGAAGCCGATGGTCGAGGAGGATTTGCCAGCGAAGCACGCCCAGCACCAGCGCCGTGGCCAGGTTGCGGTCCGGCGCGGAGAGTACGTTGGCGGCCTTGCCGCGAAGCAGGTCGTCGGAGTGAGAATGCCCGCGCTCGACAGCCAGAAGAACGTCGAAGGCCGCCTTGCGCGCCAGGGAAATGGCCGTCGCGCGGTTCTTCGGCGCAACTTTCATCGCCGCAATCGGCCGGGTAGAGGTCATGCGGCCGGAGCCCCGAGCCGCGCGCCAGGCAGCAGTTTGTTTCCGTGCAGAAATTCGTCCACTGCGAGCCGCTTCTTGCCTTCGAGCTGGAGTTCGAGAAGTTCGAGCCAGGTGTTGCCGGCCGATGCGGCAAAAAGCCGCTGGCCCTCGACGCGAATCTCTCCACTCAAGCCCAGTCCCAACCCAAGCGCGGCGATAACCATGCGATGGACAATGAGCTTTTTTCCGTCGAGTGTGGTGAACGCCCCGGGCCAGGGCTGAAAGCCGCGCCAGCGGTTGTAGAGCTCGTGCGCGGTGCGCGCGGCAAAGTCCATGCGGCCATCTTCGCGGTCGAGCAGCGGAGCGTAAGTGGCTCCCTCATGATTCTGCGGCCGCGGATGAATCGTTCCATCGGCAAGCCCGGTCAGCGTCTCAACCACCAGCGGAGCTCCAGAATGCGCGAGCAGGTCAAACAGATCAACGGCAGTCTGGTCGGGACCAATCTCGACGGCTTGCTGCAACAGGATGGGGCCTGTGTCGAGGCCTTCTTCCAGTAGAATGGTGGTGTTGCCGGTCACGGCATCGCCCATGGCAACCGCCCACTGGATGGGTGCCGCGCCACGATACTTGGGCAGCAACGATCCGTGCAGATTGATGCAGCCGAAGCGCGGCAACGCCAGCATCCACGGCGGAATGATGCGGCCATACGCGACCACGACAATCGCATCCGGAGCGATGTCTTCAAGCCGGGCGCGGAACTCGGCATTGATTTTGATTTTTTCCGGCTGAGTCACCGGCAGCCCTGCGGCCAGCGCGGCCTGCTTCACTGGCGGTGCCGTCATTTGCTGTGCGCGGCCTACCGGCCGGTCGGGCTGCGAAACCACCAGCGCGATCTCGTGGCCCGCGGCGAGCAGCGCCTCCAGCGTGGGCGCCGCAAAGGCGGGAGTGCCGCAGAAGACCAGTCTCATCGCGCGCCTACCACGTGCCGTCGCGCTGCATTTTGCGAATCTTGCGCAGCGCCAGGTCGCGCTTCAGCCCGCTCATGCGGAAGATGAACAGCATGCCATCCAGGTGATCGATCTCATGCTGCATGCAGCGCGCCAGCAGGTCGTCGCCGTCCATCTCAAACCACTTGCCGTGCAGATCCTGGGCGCGGACGCGCACCTTGGCGGCGCGCACCACCTTCTCGCGGATCTCAGGAAAGCTCAGGCAGCCTTCCTCCTCGTAGAGCTTGCCTTCCTGGAAGATGACCTCGGGATTGACCAGCACCAGTTTGTCCTTGGGCACCTTGCCCATGCTCAGGTCAATCACCGTCATGCGTTTGGACACGCCCACCTGCGGCGCCGCCAACCCCACGCCCTGCGACGCGTAGGTGGTCTCAAACATGTCGGCGGCCAGCTTCTTCAGCTCGGCGTCGAACTCGGTGATCGGCTCGCCTGGCTGCGACAGCACCGGCTCGGGATATTTAACGATCTTGAGAATCATTGCGCTCTTCCAACCGCTCCGTTTCTTTCTGTCTAACTCTTAATAATTCCGTATCTGTTCGATGTAACCCGAGAAATTTCGTTGCATTTCGGTCACCGAGTCGCCGCCGAACTTCTGCTGCGCCAGGCCGGCAACTGTAAGCGCAACCATGGCTTCCGCGGCCACACCGGCGGCCGGAACCACGCAAATGTCCGAGCGCTCGTAACTGGCGCTGGTCGCCTCGCGGGTGTCGAAGCGGACCGACTCCAGCGGTCGGCGCAGCGTGGAGATGGGCTTCAGATAACCACGCACCACAATGTCTTCGCCATTCGAAACGCCGCCTTCAATGCCGCCGGCGTTGTTCTGCGGGCGAGTAAAGCGCGTGGGACGCACCGATTCTTCGCTCGCATAGTGAATTGGGTCGTGCACCTTGGAGCCGAAGCTCTCCGCTGCCGTCACGCCGCGCCCAATCTCAACCGCCTTCACCGCCTGCAGGCTCATCACCGACCAGGCCAGCAACCCGTCGAGCCGCTCATCCCAATTGGCGTAGGTGCCGAGGCCGGCAGGAGCGCCATGCACCACAACTTCAAAGACGCCGCCCACCGTATCGCCGGTGCGCGAAACCTCCTCGACCTCTTCCTTCATGCGCGCTTCGGTGGCTGCAACCACGCAGCTGAGCATCACCTCGTTCTTGGCCGCGACGGCGACAATCTCTTCCCACGCGGCTTGGCGCTCGAGCTCCACGCGGCCCACGCGGATCACATGGCTCAGCACTTCGATCCCCAGCGTCCGCAGGAACAGCTTCGCCAGCGCCCCGGCGGCCACGCGGCTGGTCGACTCGCGGGCCGAGGCCCGCTCCAGCACATAGCGGGCGTCGGGGAAGTTGTATTTGAGAGCCCCGGCCAGGTCGGCGTGGCCCGGACGCGGCGAAGCGACCGCCTGGTGCTTGGCCGGGTCGCCCGCTTCTACGGGGAGCTTCTCTTCCCAGTTCTTCCAGTCGCGGTTCACAATCTCGATTGCGATGGGCGAGCCGATGGTCTTGCCGTGGCGCACGCCGGAGAGGATGTGCGCCTTGTCGGTCTCAATCTTCATGCGCCCGCCGCGGCCATAGCCCTGCTGGCGGCGCCAAAGCTCGCGGTTGACGAACTCCAGATCGACCGGCACGCCGGCCGGCAGTCCGGAGATGAGCGCCGTGAGAGCTTCCCCGTGGGACTCGCCGGCAGTTGAAAATCGGATCATATTCTCTTGATTGTAACGGACAAGCGGGTCCCCTCACGATTCCCTGTTCCCTACTCCCCGTTCCCTGCCTTACCATGGCCCCATGGCCTGCTTCCTCTTCAAGACCGAGCCCGATGTCTACTCCTTCGACGATTTTCTGCGCGACAAGGAAACTGTGTGGGATGGGGTGACCAACCCGACCGCCGTGAAATATCTGCGCGAGATGAAAGCCGGGACGAAGTGGATCTTTTACCACACAGGCGACGAGCGCACCGCCGTTGGCACGGCAACCGTGCTCAGTGTAGACCCTAGCGATCCCAAGGTTCCCATCGTCAAAGTGAAGGTGGGCAAGCGGATCAAGGAGCCCAAGACGCTGGCGGCGATCAAAGCGGAGCCGTTGTTCGCCGACTCCCCGCTAGTAATCATCGGCAGACTCTCGGTCGTACCGCTTACAGCTGAGCAGTGGGATTGGCTGGTGGGCTGAGAGCCGGCACGGGCTTCGCGAGTGCTCATCCACCTCGGCGGACGAGCACTCGGAAGCCCCACCATGCGCAAGCAAATCGCCACCCGTGCTGCTCGCCCGAGCAGCATGAGCCGCTCGTCTTTGCCGGCTTCACGTAGTTCTGTTCAGGGTCGACAAAGTAGCCCTCCTCGTAGGCGCGATCAGCGCCATCCGGCCCGGGCCGCTAGCGCGCCTCCGCCGCCTTGCGCGTCCGCTCCAGCATCGATGCCCATCCCTTGCTTACACCGCCGCGGTGATCGTCCTGAATAAGCCCGAGCGCGGTGTGGCTGAAGGCGATGACGGTTCCTCCGTCCACTTCCTTCAGCCGGTATTGCACATTGGAAACGAGAGGGTACGAGGCAAAAAGCGGACCGCTGAATTCAAGCAAGGTGGGCCGCTTGATGGCCTGCACATGCGCCCACAGATGGCCGTTGTTGTCGCCCAGGTCGCGGTACCAGCGCCCGCCCGGCCACGGCTCAATCACCATGGGCATGGGCACGCCTGCACCGCCCTCGTTGCCGGGGCCGAGCTGTTCGAGCAGCGCCTCGAAGGTCACGGAGAGCGACGCGTTGACGTGGATCTCCTGCTTGATGTTCAGGGTCAGATTCTCAATGCTTGTTGCCGTCGCAATCATGGTTTCTCCTTGGGTGGTTGGGGAATGAGGGCGCCGGAGTTGGGATTCAGATTGCTCATCTGCTCCTCGGCCCGCTGCTTGACTCCGAGCAACTGGTGCTGCCAGTAACGTTCAAACGTGCTTGCCCACGCGTGCAGCGGACGAATCGCATCCGCATTGGTGCGGTAGAACTTGTGGCGGCCTTGGCAGCGCACCCGCACCAGGCCCACGCTGCGCAGCACGCGCAGATGCTTCGACACGGACGACTGATCCATGCTGAGGCTTGCCACAATGTCGCCAACCGGGCGCTCTCGAAGAGCGAGGTAGCTCAGGATCTCCCGCCTGCGCGGCTCGGCTACCGCGTTAAAAGCGTCGGAGGTAGTGGCCGCTCGTGGCATGATCGGACAATACATTCCCATATAGGAATATGTCAAGCGGTTTTTGTTGTGATTTCTGAACGAGAATTGCGCTCATCCCCCTCTACTTCCGCAAATATGGTAAGATTTCCTTGTTTCCTTGTTTCCGGGGAAGTTCGTTATGTTGGCAAAACTGACAGTCAAAAATCAGCTCACCCTGCCCAAAGCGGTGGCCACCCGCTTCGCCGGAGTCCAGTATTTTGATGTGAGTACGGATGGTTCCACCATTGTCCTGAAGCCACTGCGCCCTAGCCGCCTGGATGAGGTGCGCGCCAAGCTCGAAAGCCTTGGCATCACGGAGCAGGATGTCACCGACGCAATCGCCTGGGCTCGTCAAGACCAGTGAGCGCTGCCGCCAAGGCGAGAGTCGTCTTCGACACCAACGTCGTCCTCTCCGCTCTGTTGTTTACAAGGGGGCGTCTTAGCTGGCTCGTCGATCATTGGCAAGCCGAAAACTGCGTGCCACTTGTCTCCCGTTGCACGGCCGCAGAGCTGACGAGAATTCTCGCCTATCCGAGGTTCCGGCTTCTCGCCGACGAGCAGCTTGAAGCCTTGGCTAATTACCTGCCATTTTGCGAGGCGATCGAGGTTGCGAGACCGTGCCAGGTTCTTTGCCGCGACCCGAAGAACCAGGCGTTTCTCGACCTGGCCGAGAGCGGGAGAGCCGACCTTCTGGTCACGGGCGATGAGGATCTGCTGGTGCTGGCGGGGCAAACGAGTTTTCTCATCGAGACGCCGGAAGCGTACGCAAACAGATTCAACAACCGCAAATAAAACAAGCCGCGGGAAAGATACGCATCAGAGGAAGCGCGCAGCGGAGTTGAGCAAGGGCAGCGAGCAAAGCACACTAATGACGATCACGGTCGTCCTGGCGCGCCTGAATTCGCGATCGTCTGCACGCAACGAGTGAAGCCTAACCCACCAGCGAATAGTCATGATCGGCACGGCAAACATGAGGAAGTAGGAGCCGGCAATGCCAAGCAGGCCTAGGAACGGAAAGAACATAATGCCGATAAAGGCCAGAAATGCAATTGCCATGGTTCTCAGAAAGCTGGCGTCGCTGCAGCCTGATTAATTCGCGCCATCTTCTCCGTGGCCGCTGCCGCCGCCACTGGATCGATCACCGCAGAACAAAAGCGGCACTTCGGCGCAGAGGCATCCATGGTCTGCCTGCACGCCGGACATTCGAAGATGCCCGCGTTGCTGCTTGTTGATGTAAGGCTCAGGCTATTTGCCATCCTTGTCCTCTCCCAGCCACCGCTTGGTATTCAGCAACTGCCGGTTGTCGAGCGACCAGACCTTGTTGGTCAGCTCATTCGCTCCTTTGCCCTCCCGCGCCGACTTGTCGAACTCGGACGACACGGCCTGCATCTTCGCGTCCAGGTCGTCGATGAAGTTCAGCATCAGCGCCTCGGGAATCATGGGCAGCTTGGGCGAGCCGAACTCGAGCTTGCCGTGGTGCGAAAGGATCATGTGCAGAACCAGGGTTTTGAGCTTGGGCGGAAAATTGGGCAGGCTGTCGATGGTGCGCTCAGCGAGGGCAGCGCCGATCTGGATGTGGCCCAGCAGCATGCCCTCGATGGTGTACTCGAATCCGATATCCCAGCTCAGTTCGCGCACCTTGCCGATGTCGTGCAGAATCACGCCGGTCAGCAACAGGTCGCGGTCAATGAGCGGATAGTGCGGCGCCACGCGGTCGGCGAGCGTGCACAGGCTCACCACATGCTCCAGCAGGCCGCCCAGCCAGGCGTGGTGCAGTTGCTTGGCCGCGGGCGCTTCGCGGTAGGCTTCGGCGAGAGCGGGGTCATCGAGCACGGTGCTCAGCAGCAGCTTGAGGTCCGCGTTGGACAGGCTGTCGACGAAGCCAACAAGCTGACGCCACAGCGTGGCCACATCCTGGGTGGTCGACGGCAGCATGTCGGCCTTGTCCACCTCGCCGGCCTGCGCCAGGCGAAGTTGGTCTACCTTCATCTGCAGCTTGTCATTGTAGCGAGAGGCGCTGCCACGCGCCTTCACAATGTCGCCTTTGGCGAAGTCCTTGGCTATGCGCGGATCGGAAGGATCCCAGATGCGCGCTTCCAACTGGCCCTTCTTGTCGCCCAGAATCAAGTTCAGATAGGGCTTGTTGGTCTTGGTAGTGCCCAGTTGCTTGGCCAAAACAAGAAAATAACCGCTGAAAAGTGTGCCTTCGCCGAAGTTGGCTATGTCGTCAATGTAAATGTCTTTCATGATTTTTGAATGCGGTGCGGTCGAGTAGATTCGCAAACCCACTCGCCATGCGGGTCAAGCATACCACGGTTCCCGGCCGCACTCTGACCGTTGGGGTCGCTCAATCAGTGCCGTCGCATGAGCCGGTCTCTCAAGACTCGCGCAACGTGAGGAGCGTGATCTCCGGCGGACAATCGAAGCGGAACGGAACGCCAACCGTACCGATGCCGCGGTTGACGTAGAGCTGCATCGTGCCAATCTGAAACCAGCCCTCCACATACTTCTTGCCCATGTCCGGCAGTTGCATGGCGCCAACCAGCGGCAGGCGCACCTGGCCGCCGTGGGTGTGGCCGCTCAATATCAGGCCAACCGCCTTGCCCGCTGGATGCTCGAGCAGAGTATCGGCGTAATCGGGCGCGTGGCACATCAGGACAACGGGCTCATGGGAAAGATTGCGAATCGAAGCCGGGATAGCCCGCTCCGGATCCGGCTGACCCAGCACCGGGTCATCGAGCCCCGCCAGCCAGATTCTGCCGCCTTTGCGCTCGATGGGAAGGCTGGCATTGGTGAGCAAGGTGATGCCCTTGGCTTGGAGCGCCGCAGTCACCGCACTCGCGTCGACGCCGACGTCATGATTGCCGAGAACCGCATACACCTGCCGGCAGTCGAGCCCGGTAAGAATATTGGCACATTGCCACGCCGCACTAATCGCATAGCTTTTCGCGCCAAGCCCGTCGCTGATGTAGTCCCCCGTAAGCAAAACCATGTCGGGCCGCAGGCCGTTGATGCGGTCAACCACATGGCGCAGGAAGAACGGCTCCGTGTATTCGTCCATGTGGATGTCGCTCAGCTGTGCGATGCGCAGGCCGCTGAACGCGGCGGGAAGGCCGGAGAGACGAATGTCTTGCCGGGCGACCTCGACCCAATGCCGCTCAATCTCGCCTGCATAGATGGCCAGGCCGGCCGCAACGCCAAGGCCGGACTTCACGAAGCGGCGTCTGCTCATCCGTGTCACGGGCAGAGCGTCAATAAGTCCCATGTCTCAATCGTATCCGTTCTGCGGGTGAAAAATGCAAGTGCGGGAATCGAACCGAATCTGCGGCAACGAATGGGAACGGCGATCGTCTTTTCGGGACAAAAAATTGCCGGGTCTGGAAGATGAATCCATGACCCGGCAGATGGACTGTTTTTTGCGGCACGCGCAATCAGACGCGTATCGTGAACGCCAGCTACGGTTGAGGAGCTGGAGCAGGCGCGGGCTGTGGAATTTGCGGCGCGGGGGCCGCGGGAGCCGCACCCGCGTCGGGAGCCGGAGACTCGGGCTTCTTGTTTTTGTCGGTAAGCCGGGTCTTGTCGCCCGTGGTGGCGGTCTTCTTCTTTTTCTTGGCGGAAGTATCACCACTCAGCCCCAGCGGAGCAGCCTGCGACTGGCGGTCGGCTACCTCGGCGGCGTCCGGCGGTGGCGGCGCGTCGCTGTCCGTCTTGGGTCCACTGGTCTTGGTCTTCTTCTGCGTCTTGGAGCGAGCGCTGAAGCGGGTCTTCTCGGTTGGCCTGTTGCTGGCTTCCAACGGATTGACAGGTTCGGCGGCCGCTGGCGCAGCTGCTCCCGCGTCTTCCGTGGTGCTGGAAGCCGCCGAGGGCAGCGTCTTGGTGGGCGCCTTCCCGAATCGGATCTTTTCTTTCTTGCCCGGCTTCTCGGTCCTCAGACTCGCATTCTTTTTAGTCGCCTTAGTCGCCGCGGGCGTCGCCGCCGGAGTTGCATCGGCAGCCCCGCTCTGCTGCGACTTCTGCCGGAAGGTACGCGCCGTCTCCCGGAAACGGGTGCGCTCCACTTTCTTTTTCTTTTTTGGCGAAGGAGGCGTATAGGCGCTGTAGACGGGCTTGATCTGCTTGGCGCTTGCCCCGGAGTCGGCATAGCCGGGCTTGAGGTCGATGTAGGCCTCTTCGCGCATCTGCGTCAGATAATCGCGCATGGCCGGCTCCATCCGGCTCTCATAGAAATTCTGCTCCACATCCTGCTCCACGTCTTTGAACGCGGGCACGCCGCCGGGAATATGCTGGTTGACCTTGAAGATGATGAAGCCCTGTTTGGTGCGGATCGGGTCCGTGTACTGGCCAGGCTTCAGGTCAAAGGTTGCATCCTCAAATACCTTGGCAAGCTCGCCCTTGTGGAAGGTGCCGAACGCGCCGCCATCGGATGCCGTTGTGCCGTCGCTGAAGGTCTTGGCCAGCTGGCTGAAGTCACCGCCAGCATGGAGCTTGGCCTCCAGGTCGTCGGCTTTGGCCTTGCCTGCCGCAATCTTCGCCGCGTCGTCGGGGTCTGCCCCGGTGGAGACCAGAATCTCACTCAGATCCACGCTCTCCGACTTGGCAAAGTCCTTCTTGTGCTCCTCAAAATAGCGCTGCACTTCGCCTTGGGTAAACTGAAGCCTGCGGCCGACCTCTTCGCGCATCACCTGTTGGGTGATGATCTGGTTGCGGATGTTGGCCTTGAAGTCCTCAAACGATACGCCCTGCTCCTTGGCTGCCTTTTCCAATTCTTCCAGGGTCGCCAGGTTGTATTGCTTGCGGATCTCATCCAGGCGCTTGATCAGTTCGGTCTCGCCGTTGATGCCCAGTTCCTTGCCCTTGGAGAGCCAAAGCTGGCGGTCGATCAGGTCGCGAAGCAGGTCCTTGTGGGCCTCGGAGATCTGCTGCATAGAGGCGCCACGCTGCTTGGCCTCGCCATCCAGTTCCTTCATGCCGCGATCGTAATCCGATTGCGAAATGATCTGGTCGTTGACGCGGGCGACTATATCCTCAACCGTGACACCGCCATAGGGACTTTGCGACACGGCGGGACGGGTTTGCGCCAGGGCTGAACTTGCGAGCAGCGCCGTCGAGAACACGAAAGCCGCGAGAGTGCGAAGGGATCTTGGATTCATAGGTTAGGACACGGCAGGGGGCAAAAGTTGTTTCCCCTGAGGCATAGACGTCATTGTAAATGGCTGGGGAGCAGGAACGCGACGATTGAGCCAATTCCGGCCCAAATCGGGCTACAAAGGGAGCCCGGCGGGCTGCGATGGTGGCTTGCGATGGGAAAGTAAGGCGTCTGGGCGCCGCCCGGCGCCGCTACCGGAGAGCCCCAGACCGCGTCAAACAACCGGGTGATATACTTTAGCCCTAAGACTGCCGTTCCAGGCCTCTTTTTGCCGCCTGTCACAGCCGCAGTCCGGAGGTCCTTCCAGCCTATGACTCCCCGCGCACGCCGCGCACTTTTCACCGTAGTTCTCTTTTTTGCCGTCTGCGCCGTGGTGGGCAGCCTGCTCCAGCGCCGGGTAGGCGCGCAGTCCTCAGAAGATGAAAGCCAGCTCCGCGACAACCTCAAGTCGTTCACCAACGTCTACGCGCTGGTGGAAGAAAACTACGCGGAACCCATCCAGGGCGACAAGGCCGATACCGCCATCTACGACGGGGCCATCCCCGGCATGCTGCGCGTGCTCGATCCCCACTCCAACTTTTACGATCCCAAGGCCTACGCCAAGATGCGCGAGGAGCAGCATGGCCGCTACTACGGCGTGGGCATGACCATCCAACAGGCCATCGGCGGCGGCAAGGTCTATGTCGTGTTTCCCATGGAGGGAGGGCCCGCGTTCAAGGCCGGCATTCATCCCGGCGACGTGATCGCGGCCATTGACGGCAAGTCGACCGACGGCATGACCTCCGACACGGTGGCCAAAACCCTCAAGGGCCCCAAGGGCACGCCCGTGCAGGTGAGCATGACCCGCGAGGGCCAGTCCAAGCCGCTCGTCTTCCCCCTGGTGCGCGATGAAATTCCCAATCCCTCCGTCGATCTGAGCTTTGAAATCCGCCCCGGCATCGGTTACATCCACCTGAAGCAATTCCAGGAGACCACGGCGCAGGAAGTGATTGAAGCCGTAGACGGCTTCCCCGATCTGAAGGGCCTGGTCTTCGACTTGCGCGACAATCCCGGTGGCCTGCTGAGCCAGGCCGTTGAGGTGTGCGATCACCTGCTCACCAAGGGACAGACCATCGTCTCCCAGCGCGGGCGCGCTTACCCCGACCAGAACTATACCGCCCAGCGCGGCAATGATGGCAAGACATTCCCGATTGTGGTTCTTGTGAGCCGCGGTACTGCTTCGGCCGCGGAGATTGTTTCGGGCGCGCTTCAGGATCACGACCGCGCCCTGATCGTGGGCCAAACAACTTTTGGAAAAGGTCTGGTGCAGACTGTCTACAACCTCAGCGAGAACACCGGCCTGGCGCTCACCACCTATCACTACTACACGCCCTCCGGCCGCCTCATCCAGCGCAACTACGCCGGCGTTTCGCTCTACGACTACTACTACAACCATGCCGGCGCACTGCCCCCCAACAAGACCAACCAGGAGGTCAAGCTGACTGACAGCGGGCGCACGGTCTATGGCGGCGGCGGCATCACACCTGACGAAAAAATCGATACGCCCAAGGCCAACCGCTTCCAGGAGTCGCTCCTCTATAAGGATGTCTTCTTCCACTTCGCGCCCATCTACCTGGCAAACCGCACCGTGGACAAGAACTTCCAGGTCGACGACGCGGTGCTTACCGAGTTCAAGCAATACCTGACCGCGCAGAGTGTTCCCTACACGCAGGCTGATCTCGATGGCGTAAGCGACTGGCTCAAGGCCAGCATCAAGGACAAGATTGTCGCCATTCAGTTCGGCGAGTCACAGGGCCTGCGCGTCCGCGCCGACTGGGACCCGGAGATCCAGAAGGCGCTCTCCTTCCTGCCCGAAGCCCAGGCTCTGGAAGACAGCGCCCACAGGGTGCTCACCCAGAAGGCCGAAGCCCGCAACGCGGCACAGTAAGCTGATTCTGTTGCATGGTTGCCAAGAGGCCATCCCCGCGGGGATGGCCTCTTGGCTTGCGCTCCACGATTCTCTCGAAGCCAACCCGTTTTGCCGCCGCACAGCTCCATGGCAGTACACTGAACGCCATGATCTTTTCAGACTTGGCACTGACGCAACGGCTGGAACGCGCGGAGGGATTCGCGTGCGCACAATATGCCGTGACTCGCCGCCGCTTGTTTCCCGAGAGCAACGCCGAATGGATAGAGTGCGGCGGCGCCTATGCGGTCTTCGACGGCGTTGACTCGCCCTGCACGCAAACCTTCGGCCTGGGCATCTTTGAACAGTTGAGCGAGGAGACACTGGACACGATCGAGCGCTTCTTCCTCGACCGCGCCACGCCGGTGTTGCACGAGGTGAGCCCCTTCGCCGGCGTTGCCGCGCTGGATCTGCTTTGCCGCCGCGGTTATCGGCCCATGGAGCTAAGCAGCGTTCTCTACCGTCCCGTCGAGCGGCTCGCGGCAAGGAGCGAAGCCGATGGAACCGTGCACATCATTGGCCCGGAAGAAGCAGATCTCTGGAGCGGGATCAGCGCGCGCGGCTGGGCCCACGGCCATCCGGAGCTGCTGGAATTCCTCACGCAGTTTGGCATCGTCACCGCGGCTCGTGAACAGACTGCATGTTTTCTCGCCGAGGCTGACGGCCAGCCCGGCGCCGCCGGAGTCTTGACCATCCATGACGGCGTCGCACTTTTTGCCGGCTCGTCCACCGTGCCCGAGTTGCGCCGTCGCGGCCTGCAAACCGCGCTGCTCGAAGAACGCATGCGCTATGCCTTCAACCAAGGATGCGATCTGGCCATGATGGTGGCGCTGCCCGGCAGCGAGTCGCAGCGCAATGCCGAGCGACGCGGCTTTCAGATCGCGTACACGCGCACCAAATGGCAACTGCATTGCTGAAGCGCTACAGCTGTTCTCCAATTGCTGCACACCGAAAGCAGAATGATAGGTGGCTTTTCCCTCAAGAAAAGCCCCCTCGCACATAACTAAACAGAGCACATGAATTGGAGGACTGCTCTAATCACGTCACGCAAGAATCGATCGGGGTTGCAAGAAGTCCCAGGGTAGGACTTCGGTCGTGTCGTCGACGACACAAAATGAGCGTGGCCTTAGCCTCTGAGGGACTGCTCCCCTACTGCTCATCCTTGTAGATGCGCACTTCCAACTTGCCGCCCTCGCTCAGCCGCGCGCGAAACATCCCCGGCGTATTGAAGCTGAACGCCGTCTGTCCATCGGGGGTCAGTGCGATCACGCCGCCGTCGCCGTGCAGAGCCTCCAACTCACCATGAATCGCCTGGTCTGCCGCCTGCTGCACCGGCATGCCCTTGAACGCCACCAGGTTGCAGACCTCGCGCGCCACGCCCAGCCGTATGAAGTACTCGCCCGAGCCGGTGGCCGAAACCGCGCACGACTGGTTCGACGCATAGGTGCCCGCACCGATGATCGGCGAATCGCCCACGCGTCCCGGCATCTTTCCCTGCAATCCGCCCGTCGATGTGCCCGCGGCAATGTTGCCGTTGCGGTCCAGAGCCACAACGCCTGTGGTGCCGTGGCTGCGCGAGTCGCCCGGCTCGTCGTAGAAGGCCACCGGCATAGCCGCACCCGGCGGCGGAGCGCCGACGGGCCGCGGCGGAATCGGCTTGCCTTCCTTGGCTAATTGCCGCACCAGCGACTGCCAGCGCGCCTCTGTGAAAAAGAAGCTCGGGTCCACTTGCTCGAGCCCCACCTTCGCTCCAAACGCATCCGTCCCCTGCCCCGCCATCATCACGTACGGCGACTTCTCCATCACCGCCCGCGCCAGGCTGATGGGATGCCGCGTGTGCGTAACTCCCGCCACCGCGCCGGCCTTCAGGTTGGAGCCATCCATGATCGACGCGTCCAACTCGTTCTTCCCCTCGGAAGTAAACACCGCGCCCCGCCCGGCGTTGAACAGCGGGTCGTCTTCGAAGATATTGAGAACCGTCTCCACCGCATCCAGTGCCGAGCCGCCTTTGTCCAGCACCTTTGCTCCCGCCTCAATCCCTCGCTCCAACGACGCGCGATACGCAGCATCGCCCTTCGGTCCAAGCTCTGGCCGCTCGATCACCCCCGCGCCGCCATGCACCACGATCGACCAGTGGTGCACCGCACCCGCCTGCTGCGCCGCCGCAAGAACACTCGCCGCAGCAACCGCACCCACCAATATGCAGACCCGCAATGCGCTTTTCATGTTTTTCAGCCCCTCCTGCCGTCCAAGCACCAACACGCTGCCTCGCCGTCCGCTACTCGGCGCCCTTCTTCGCAATCGTCAACGCGGCGCCCTCGCCCACCTTATACGTCTCCGAGAAATTCCGCTGGTTGATCCCCAGCGACAGCCTTCCCCGCGAATCGATGTAAAACAGTTCCTTGCCAACCGGCACATCGCTGAAGGTCTTCACAAACGGAAACGCATAGCTCTTTCCGTCCAGCGTGATGGGAACCCGGTCGCCGAGCTTGTATCCCAGCTGTGCAAAAGTCTCAGAGGGGACGTTGAGCACGAGGTTGCCGTACGGGCCATCGGTGCCAATCACCTCTCCATGCAACCCGGTTGCGTCCACAGTCGCATTGTGCAAGTCGAGCCGCACCAACTTGGTCACATCGAGCGCCGGACCGGCCTGCGCCATGTCGTCGCCGCGCGCCGCATGCGCACCGGCAGGCGAAAAAATGTCGCGCCCGTGAAAGGTGGAAGAGATGCCGGTGCCGATCATCCACGCGAGGTTGGTAATCTCGTGCGCCTCCACAATCCCGTCGCGATCCTGTACCAGCGTGAGCAAGCCGTTGTCCGGCAACACAAAGATCTGCCCCACGCGTGACCGCGCGATGATGGCCTTGCGCTTCGACCCCACGCCCGGGTCGATCACCACAACGAAGACAGCATCCTTGGGGAAGTAAGGCGCGGAGCCAGCCAGAAAGCGCGCCCCCATGGCGATATTGTAGGGCTCCGACTGGTGCGTAATGTCGATGATGCGCACGCCGGGCGCAACGCCGTCCATGACAGCTTTGCAGATGCCCACCGCATCGTCCTTCACATCGAAGTCGGTCATGAAGCCGATGACCTTGGTCGGAGCGGAACGCTCCGCCAACACCCAAACCCCAAGCGCTCCGGCCCAAAGTCCAATCACCACAGCCAAGAGCGCGACCAAGAAAAATTTCGCAGTTCTACTCATTCACCCGGCCTCCGCTATGCTCACATACTAGCAATCCGCTTTGCACCGTGCTCGCGGTCGGGTACCATCGCAATCAAAGGACTCCCCGCCATGCGCAGAATTATCGCCCTTATCGTCGCGCTCGTAGTGTCTGCCAGCACCGTCCTCGCCAAACCGCGTCCCATTCCCGTTAAGGTGGTCGTCGTAGCCATGTTCGAAGTCGGCGCCGACACCGGCGACCAGCCCGGCGAACTGCAATACTGGGTGGAGCGCGATCACCTCGACCGCATCTATCCTCTCGCCGCCGGATACCATGATGTGCGTATGAACAACGATGGCGAGATGGCCGTGCTCACCGGCCAGGGTACTGCGCATGCAGCAGCCACCATCATGGCCCTCGGTCTCGATCCGCGCTTCGACCTCACCCACGCCTACTGGATCGTCGCCGGCATTGCAGGTGGAAGCCCGGACAAGGCTTCGCTCGGCTCGGCAGTCTGGGCGCGTTGGGTGGTCGATGGAGATCTCGGCTATGAGATCGATGCGCGTGAAACTCCGCCTGACTGGACGACAGGCTATCTCCCGCTGCGCAAATCGAAACCCTTCGAGAAGCCGGCTGCTCCGCTGCCCGGCCAGGTGTATGAGCTGAACAAGGGCCTCGCCGAGTGGGCCTTCAATCTGACGCGCTCGATGCCGCTCGACGACTCCGCACCCCTCAAGGAGATTCGCGCCAACTTCGACGGAGCCGCCGCCCAGCGCCCGCCGTTCGTCACCATGGGCGACGAGGTCTCCTCCTCGCGCTACTGGCACGGCAATCTCTTCGACGCCTGGGCCGCGGAGTGGATGCGCTACTTCACCAATGGCCTGGGCGAGTTTGAAACCACCGCAATGGAAGACACGGGGACGCTGCAATCGCTCGAGTTCCTCGCCACCGCGCAGCGCGTCGACGCTCGCCGCATCCTCATTTTGCGCACCGTGAGCAATTACGACCGCCAGCCCCGCGGCATGACCGCCGCCGAAAGCCTGGCCACGCAGCGCATCGGCAAATACAGCGGCTACCTGCCCGCGCTTGAAGCCGCGTACACCGTGGGCCACGTGGTGGTGCAGGAGCTGCTCGCGCATTGGCCGCAGTACGCGAATGCCGCCATCGGTGAAAATCGTTCTCAATCACCCAGTCCGTAGCGGTGTGCCTGCTCTGCCCATGGCAGGGTAACATGCTCTTCAGCATTTGCCGTCCGCGCAGGGCGCTTGGCGAATAAGGGCCGCACAGTGCAAAATGCTTGAGTTCGGAAAATTCAGTTTTTGTTTGCACTCTGACCTCGGCTCAACCCTCGGCCCGGTGTGCAATTGCAAGGAAGTCTGCATGCATTCTGTCTGGCTGGGTGAGTTTCTGGGCACGCTCGTCCTGGTGCTCCTGGGCAACGGCGTCAATGCCGGAGTCACGCTGCGCAAGTCCTACGCCGCCGATGCCGGTTGGATCGTCATCGCTACCGGATGGGCAATGGCCGTGCTCTGCGGCGTGCTGGTGGCGCAGGCCTTCGGCAGTTCCGCGGCGCATCTCAACCCGGCCATCACCATGGCGGCAGCCGTCAGCAGCGGGAATTATTCGCAGCTTGGTTACTTTTGGTCCGCGCAGTTGCTGGGCGCCATGGCCGGCGCTACGCTCGTGGCTCTGCACTATGGGCCGCACTGGGCGCTCACACCGGGCCCGGTCGACAAGCTGGGCATCTTCTGCACCAACGCCGCTGTGCGCAGTCCGCTGTTCAACATCCTCAGCGAGATGATCGGCACGGCGCTGCTGGTGATTGTGGCCAATGCCATCGGCTCGCACGGAGTGTCTGCCAACGGCCCCGCGCCGGGCCTTGCGCCGTGGCTGGTGGCCAGCCTGGTGTGGGGCATCGGCCTCTCGCTCGGTGGCACCACCGGCTACGCCATCAACCCCGCGCGCGATCTGGGTCCGCGCCTCACGCATTGGCTGCTGCCCATTCCGGGCAAAGGCGGATCGAACTGGCGCTACGCTCCGATTCCGATCATCGGCGACCTGGCAGGCGCGGCGCTTGCCGGGCTGCTGCTTCGCTACGCTCATCTCTAATCCATCGCAGCTACTCCAGGCACGACGCCACTACCGCCAGCGCCGCCAGCGCCGCTGTCTCCGCGCGCAGAATGCGCGGGCCCAGCGAAGTGGCGCGCCAGCCGTTGGCATCGAACAACGCTTCCTCTTCCGGCGCCCATCCGCCTTCGGGACCAATTGCAATCTCCAGCGCCGGCATCTCCTCCTGGGCAGCAGTGGCGGCTTCTTCAATCGCGCGACGCAACGTCGTGGTGCGTTCCTGTTCGGCGAGCACGATGCGCGCTGCCGATGACACCATGCGCACGCGTTCGGCCAAGGGACCCGGCTCATGGATCAACGGCACATCGGAGCGGCGCGATTGCTGCGAGGCCTCGTGCACAATACGCCGCCAGCGCTCGGCGCGCTTTTCAGCAGCATGCGCCAGATGCTTTTCCGTGCGGCGCGCAATCACCGGGGCAATCGCGGCAACGCCGAGTTCTGTCGCTTTCTCAAGCGCCCATTCCATGCGGTCAAATTTATACACGGCCATGACCAGCGTCACTGGCAACGCCGGGTCGGCCTGCACTTCGGCAATCAGATTGAAGCGAACCTCGGTGGGACTCGCCGCAGCTACTTCCGCGTGGAAGACGCGCCCACCCGCCACCACATCGGCCTCCATGCCCAGCTGCGCGCGCAGCACGCGCGTCATGTGTTCGGCCTGCGCGCCGGCGATCGTTGCAGTGGCTTCGTCCCAGTGTTCGGCAATCCAACGGCGTCGTGTCATCGATGTATGGAGGTCCGTTCCCTTTCGCCTGGCCTCTTCTCCCTTGAGTCTAGTCCTTCGCGAACTACGGGAGGCCGCATAAACACTGAGGGGGACGCTTTGTAGCGTCCCCCTCTGAGTGTTGCCTTGTTGTTGGTTTGCCGCTGTTACTTCTTCTTTGCGGCCTTCTTCGCGGGTGCCTTCTTGGCGGCTGCCTTCTTCGCGGGTGCCTTCTTGGCTGCCTTCTTGGTTGCCATTTTGCCTATTCTCCCTTGTCGATGGTTTGCATCGATTTCTGCAATCAACAAATTGCAGTTGATGAATGTATAGATTCATGATTCACAAGTGTCAAGAAAAAAACGAACGAAGAGTGGAAAAATGGCCAACAATTTTTTCGCGACGCATCGCGTATCGATTTGCTGAGAGCAATTCAGTGCAACTCGTATCGCAGATCGTCGCTCTTCTTGAGCCGCGATCAAATGAAATTGCGCAGCGGATGAGCCGCACCGCGCAAACGCAATCAGCACTCAATGATATTCAGTGCAAGACCGGCCAGGCTTGTCTCCTTGTAGCGCGACTGCATATCCAGGCCCGTTAAATACATGGTGCGGATCACCTGATCGAGCGAGACCTTGTGCGCCTCGGCCTCATTCATCGCGATGCGCGAGGCATGCACAGCCTTGGCCGCGCCCATGGCGTTGCGCTCGATGCAGGGAATCTGCACCAAGCCGCCAATTGGATCGCAGGTCATGCCCAGATTGTGCTCCATGCCAATCTCGGCCGCGTGCTCCACCTGTCCATTCGTTCCGCCCAGCGCAGCGGTCAACCCGCCCGCGGCCATGGAGCAGGCCACGCCCACTTCGCCCTGGCAGCCCACCTCCGCGCCGCTGATCGAGGCATTCTCCTTATAAAGGATGCCGATGGCCGCCGAGGTCAGAAAGAAACGCATCAGGCCTTCATGATCCGCATCCGGAATGAAGCGCGCATAATAATGCGCCACGGCCGGCACCACGCCCGCCGCGCCGTTGGTGGGTGCGGTCACCACGCGGCCGCCGGCTGCGTTCTCTTCATTCACCGCCATCGCATAAACGGTGACCCAATCCAGCGGCGCCAGCGGATCGCCGCGCAGGCCCGTGGCTTCCTTCGCGGCCAGGCGCGCCGCCAGCCGATGCGCGCGCCGCCGCACCTCTAATCCTCCCGGCAGGATGCCTTCCGTAGCGATGCCGCGCTCGACGCAGTCCTGCATCGTCTGCCAGATCCGCTCGATGCCTGCACGCACCACCTCAACCGGCGCTCGTTCTGCGCCGCGCGCCGCATGCTTCACCAGCGCGCACTCATTCTCCAGCATCAGCTGGCTGATCGAGAGCTCATTAGCCTGTGCCGTGGCCAGCAACTCGGCAGCGCTGTGAAAGGGAAACGGAATTCGAACCTCCTGCTTGTCTGCCGATTGGGTCCCGCCGTCTTCGGTGATGAATCCGCCTCCGATGGAAAAGAAGGTGCGCCGATCCACAACCGTGCCGGCTGCATCATAGGCCGTTAGGCGCAGTCCATTGGGGTGCTGCGTCTGCGCGCCAGGAGGGACCATGACCGAGCGTTCGAAGACAAGATCGCGCGCCTCTTCAAAACCGATGATGCGGCTTGCAGCCAAGTCGATTTGCTTCGATGCACGGATGCCTGCGACCGTGGCGGCAATGGCTGCGGGATCGATGGTTGCCGGCTCGTTGCCGGAAAGTCCGAGCAGAACAGCGCGATCCGTTGCGTGGCCCAGGCCGGTAAGCGCCAGCGAGCCGTACAGCTCAACCTGCACGCGCACCACGCGAGCGAGCAGACCGCGGGTTTCCAGATCGCGCGCAAAGCGGCAGGACGCGCGCATGGGACCCATGGTGTGCGAACTCGACGGACCAACGCCGATTTTGTACAGATCGAACAGGCTCGTAGTCACGGATGCGATTGTAGTGGCAAACAGGCCGGAGAGAATAGCGCCATTCGTACACAAGACGCGAACGCCCGCCGAAATTCAGGCCCAGTAGCTGCGATCGAGCGTGCGGTATTGGATGGCTTCGGCCAGGTGCGCGACGGTCAGGTGCTCGGCAGCTTCAAGGTCGGCGATGGTGCGAGCAACTTTGAGGATGCGGTCATGGGCGCGCGCCGTCAGGCCCTGCTGCTGCATGGCGCGTTCCAGCAGGCGCTCGGCATCGGCGCCCAATTCGCAGTGCATGCGAATCTGGCGTGTGGTCATCTGCGCATTGGCGTAGATCTTGTCGCCGGCCTTGCGGAAGCGCGTGCGCTGCTGTTCACGCGCCGCCATCACCCGGCCGCGAATCTCGGCCGAGCCCTCGGCGGCAGCGCCACCGCGCAGTTCCTTGTACTGCACGGCGGGAACCTCGATATGAATATCGATGCGATCCAAGAGCGGGCCGGAGATCTTGGCCACGTAGCGCTGGATCATGGGCGGCGTGCACATGCACTCGCGCGACTTGTCGTTGAAGTAGCCGCAGGGGCAGGGATTCATGGCCGCGGCCAGCATGAAGCGCGCCGGAAAGCTGAGCGACATGGAAGCCCGCGCAATGGTGACGGTGTGATCCTCGAGCGGCTGGCGCATCACTTCAAGCACGTTGCGGGGAAACTCCGGCAGCTCGTCCAAAAAGAGCAGACCGTTGTGCGCCAGGGAAACTTCGCCGGGCCGCGGAATGATTCCCCCGCCGATCAAGCCGGCATCGGAGATGGTGTGATGCGGTGAACGGAACGGCCGCTGCGTAACCAAGCCCGCGGCGGCATCGAGCACGCCGGCCACGGAGTGGATCTTGGTGGTCTCGAGCGCTTCCTCAAAGCTAAGCGGCGCGAGGATCGACGGCAGGCGCTTGGCCAGCATGGTCTTGCCGGAGCCGGGAGGGCCGATCATGAGAATGTTATGGCTGCCGGCCGCGGCCACTTCGAGCGCGCGCTTGGCCGTCTGCTGACCGCGCACATCCTTGAAGTCGACCGCAAAGTGCTGCAACTCGTCCAGCAGCGCTTCGGTAGAGACGCGATAGGGCTCGCGTTGAATTGTGCCGACCACAGACGAGTTGAGCAACTCCAGCACATCGAGCAGAGACGAGACGGGATAAACATTCACGCCGTCCACCACCGCCGCTTCAGCTGCGTTGGCGGTGGGCAGAATCAGGTTGGGAATATTTTTTTCGCGCGCCAGAATAGCGATGGGCAGCATACCGGGCACGCCGCGCACGGCGCCGTCGAGCCCCAGTTCGCCGACCATGAGGAAGCGGCTCACGTCGTCGACACGCAGCGCGCCATAGGCGCCGAGGATGCCGACCGCGATGGGCAGATCGAAGCCCGCGCCTTCCTTCTTCATATCTGCCGGCGCCAGGTTGATAGTGATGAAGGTGGGCGGAATGGTGTAGCCGGAGTTCTTGATGGCCGCGCGCACGCGGTCGCGGCTCTCGCGCACCGCCGCGTCAGGCAGGCCAACGGTATGGAAGATGTCCTTGTCCGTTACCGCGCCGCTGTAGTCCACCTCGACGTCGATGAGGTTGGCGTCGATGCCGTAGACTGCCGCGCTGAGGGCTTTGAAAAGCATGACGGAAAGTTGCAGCGAGTGTAGCAGAACAACGGGTCGCGGCGAAGCCGCATGGCTCGCGGCTTCGCCATCGTGAAGGCTACTTCACCGTTTCCTACTCCCTGCTCTCCAGTTACTTTGGACTTTAAGAGGTTCCTATCGACGCGCCGATAACCGAAGTATCTGCATGAGAAACCTTTCATGCCGCAGCCTGCAAAGATGCGAGGACGAAGATGGACGCACATGCTCTAATCTCCGGCGGAGACACACTGCTGATGGCTTTTCCTTTCCTCCTCCTGTTGCTGCTCAGCATGTTTCGGTTGGACGAAAGGATCGCCGCGCCCAGGCGGCTTGCACGCAATCGGCGCTCCGCTTGCGGCGTGGACGAGTTTGGAGTGCTGATTCTGTGCGATCCGGATGGCCGGCGTTCGAATGAGGGAGTGCGGCGCCCAGGTGTCCGAAATTGAGACAGAGGGGCCCTGCGGCGCCAGGCGTGTTGCGGAGTCTGTTCCGCCTCCTCCTTCCACACGCCATCGTTGCCCGTCCCGGTTATCAAGCAGGTTCCCTCTGCCAGTCCCAGGTCTATCGCCCGGCCGTGGACCTCGGAGGCGGCCATGGAATTGCACTTGATCTTCCAGGTAAGTATTTGATTACAAATGCTTTGGATCAATATACAACAAAACCTGCCCACTCCCGTCCCGGCTCCTGAAAAGAGCACAAAAAAGAGTTGACCCGGAGCACGAGTGGGTATACATTCATGAGTGCCATCCATTCAAGGGCAGTTTGCGCAGTTCGATCTTGCGCGCCCGTCTGTGGTTTCCCGCATCATACTCGTGAGCTGGGGCTCAACCGTTGATGTACCGGTGCGTTTTGAATTCCGCCGGAAATGGAACTTAGGGCGCTCGGATTCCCGGGGCGGCAATCTGGTTCACAGATACGGCACAAAACCTTTTCCTGGCGTGCGAAAGTGCGTCAAGATTTTTGAACTCGACGCGCATTTTCTGCGTCTAAGGATTGGGAACGAAATTCGGGGCCGGATTATGTGGGCTCCTAACCAGACCGGCAGCGCCAGGCAAGGCGCGTCCGGCCAGGCAAATCAAGCAAGGAGAGAAGTATCATGCGTTCTGATTTAGTTTTTGGGGCACTCTCTCATGTGTCCAATCGCTACCAGCTCTGTCAACTGGCTAGCAAGGCTACCCGCAAGCTCCACAAGCCGAACACACGGCTGCAGGATACAACCAATGAAGTCCTGGGCCGGTTTCAGACCACCAATCCGGGGGCTGGAGCGCCTGTCGAGGCGCACGCAGCCCAGCCTCAAGAGCGGCGTCGCGCCGCCTGAAGGTCTTCAGCAAAGGGTATAGTTGATTCAGGCAACGGTTTCTAGGCGGCTTTCCGGCCAGGCAAGCCGCATTCCTCCGGCGTTTCGATCTTCCTCTTGATTCGGGATATGCTGTGGGCGCGGCCCGCGCCTGCCGCACACAGGGATTCCCGCCCAAATTCCTCCTGGAGCACATCCTCTTTCCGCACCCCCTCACTCCCATCCCTCCTTTTCGCAGGTGATCATGACCATCGCTGAACTCAAAGAGAAAAACATTACTGAACTGAGCCGCATTGCGCGCACCCTGGAAATCCCGGGCGCCAGCGGCCTTCGCAAGCAGGATCTGATCTTCAAGATCCTCCAGGCACAAAGCGAAAAGGAGGGGCACATCTTCGCCGACGGCGTGCTGGAGATCCTGCCCGACGGTTACGGCTTCCTGCGCTCGCCCGATTACAACTATCTGCCCGGCCCCGATGACATTTATGTCTCTCCCTCGCAGATCCGCAAGTTCGATCTCAAGACTGGCGACTCCATCTCCGGCAACGTGCGTCCGCCGCATGAAGGCGAGAAATACTTCGCGCTGGTCAAGATCGAGGCCATCAACTTCGAGTCGCCCGAGGAGACGCGCAACAAGATTCTCTTCGACAACCTGACCCCGCTCTATCCCCAGGAACGCATCAAGATGGAGACGGTCCGCGAGGGCATCAGCGGCCGCGTCATGGATCTGCTCACGCCGGTCGGCAAGGGCCAGCGCGGTCTGATCGTCGCCCCGCCCCGTACCGGCAAGACCATGCTGCTGCAGTCGATCGCCAACTCCATCTCCACCAACCATCCTGAGGTCGTTCTCATCGTCCTGCTCATCGACGAACGGCCGGAAGAAGTCACCGACATGCAGCGGTCCGTAAAAGGTGAAGTGATAAGCTCGACTTTCGACGAGCCCGCCGCACGCCACGTGCAGGTGGCCGAAATGGTCATCGAAAAAGCCAAGCGACTGGTCGAGCACAAGCGCGACGTGGTCATCCTGCTCGACTCCATCACCCGTCTCGCCCGCGCCTACAACACCATCGTCCCGCCCTCGGGCAAGGTGCTCTCCGGCGGCGTGGATTCGAACGCCCTGCAGCGCCCCAAGCGCTTCTTCGGCGCGGCCCGCAACATCGAGGAAGGCGGCTCGCTCACCATCATCTCAACCGCCCTGGTCGACACCGGCTCGCGCATGGACGAGGTGATCTTCGAAGAGTTCAAGGGCACCGGCAACATGGAAATCATCCTCGACCGCAAGCTGGTGGACAAGCGCGTCTTCCCGGCCATCGACATTCAGCGCTCCGGCACCCGCAAGGAAGAGCTGCTCATTCCCAAGGAAGACCTGCAGCGCATCTTCGTCCTGCGCCGCGTGCTGAATCCGCTCTCGCCGGTGGAAGCCATGGAACTGCTCATCGCCCGCCTCGAAAAAGTCCGCAACAACGCCGAGTTCCTGGCCAACATGAACCAGCTGTAGCCACCTGTCTTGCTTCGCTTCATTTGATTGCAACGAGAGAGGCCGCCTTTTATGGGCGGCCTTCTATCGTTGCGGCAGGTGAATGAAATCGAAATGGCCGCTTGTTTGAACCCTTGACCTTGCTTCCTGCCGGAAGATTGCTCTCTTCACCCGGGATATCGATTGCTTGCCGCTGCTCGCGTTCTTTCTTCATCGCTTTCGGCAACTCAACCATTGCGACCGGCAATTCGATCGCCAACAGCGGTGCCTCCACAACGGCGAAGATGCTGGCAAGCAAGATGCAAGGGCCGGGATCATCGCAGTCGGAGCCGTCCGGCATCTGGATGTTCAAGCGGACGCTCTTGCCGGAGGGCAGCTGGATCGAGCCTGCGGTGATGACGACCCGGCCATTTCTCTTTCCGGGGATGGCACCTTCGACACGACGCACCGTGCCAACAGCCGGGGTCCCTGCCGGCGCGAGGAACTGGCCTTCCGCGACCCAGTCCTCGCTCAGCTTCATCCGGACGGTTTGGCCCTTCCTTGCCGTAGCCGATGAAAGCGGCTCGTCAAGTACCAGTTCGAGCGGTTCCTCGTATCGGATCCTGATCGTGTCCCGATCGGGTGATGGCACGGAAACCGGGGCCTGCGCGCCCCCAGTGAGGGCGGCAAACAGAACGCAGAAAATGATGGACAGAATCGACCGCAGAATCACTCGCATGGCAGAGCTTGTCCTCCCCATTGCCTTAATCGTAGGGAGAAGCGAGCCCTCGGAAAGGTCTACGAGGACAGTTTCGAAGGTGACACAATCGGGCCGGAGAGCGCCCCTTTCCCGATTCGCGGTCCGCTGCTAGAATAGAAAAGTCGTGGGGCTGTAGCTCAGCTGGGAGAGCGCCTCGTTCGCAACGAGGAGGCCAGCGGTTCGATCCCGCTCAGCTCCACCAACTTCCCTTCCAGCGCATCTTCATTTTGAATCGCCGGTCCGGTCTCGGTTGCCGATCCGCACGTCCTCGCCGGTCGCCTTTCCCATCGCCTTCAGATACGCGTCCAGCGTGGCTGTCTGCCCCATCACAAACTTTGAGACGAAGCGGAAGACAGGGTTATAGACCTCGCCGTCCTCGGTGATCCGCACCCGCGTCCCGCCGTCTTCCGGCTCTAGCACAAAGCTCCAGCTTCCGCCGTAGGGTAGATTCTCCGTGGCGATGCGTCTCGTGATCGCCAGCGGAGGCCTTGCTCGCTGCAGTTCGTAGAGAATCGTCTCGCCGCGCATCGAGGTCTCGCGCTGAAACTGCTTTCCACCATCCGTGAAGACCTCGCACGCCTTCACGTCCGGCCGCCAGCGCTGGTCGCCCGCTATCAGCGCATAGAGTTTCTCTGGGCTCGCCTTGAACGCGGCGCTGCGCGCAACCACGTGCCGCTTGGGCAGCAGCGCTCCCATCACCACCACGCCAACCACCAACAACACCAGCACTCCAACAACAACCAAGGCAATCTTCATCGATCCCTCTCTCGCTTTCTGCGCTTGAGCAAAATCGCGGCCGCCCGCGCCAGACTCTCCATGCCGGCCAGCGCTCGACCCATTTCCACCGGTCCCATCAGCTTCAACATCTGCCGCACCAGTTGCGGATTCAGCACCGTATTCTCGTCCTTGATCCGCTTCCCCGCCGCGGTCAGCGTGAGCCCTACAACTCGTCGATCCGCGCTGCCCGCCTTACGCCCAACATAGCCACCACGCACCAGCCGCGCAACCATCGTGCTCATCGTCGACCGCCCCACCCCCATGTGCTCGGCCAGCTTGGAGAGCGTTGTTGGGCGCGTTCCATCCAGATGGTCCAGCACGCTGGCCTGCTTCTCTGTGAGCGGGTTGCCGGCCGCGTCGCTGCGCGCGTGATCGCGATGACAGGCCAGGTAGATAGCTGGGTAAGCCGCGAGCAATCGTTCCACGTTGGAGTCAACCATACCGGCAAGCTTGCCGTGAATGGTTTGATTCGTCAAACAATTTCTTGCCGAGGCCCGGGCGGCTCCTCAGACTAGTCTTGATCTATGCAGACCGGCGGTATACTTGCGATGCTCCCAAGCGAGGTGATCGCTTGCCCAAGGTGATCTCCATTCCGGCCGCCATCCCCGCCGCTGCGCGGGAACCTGCCTCCACAACGCACCGCCCGCTCTGCGTCGACCTGGACGGATCTCTGGTCAAGTCGGATACCCTCATCGACTCGCTGCTGGCGCTGCTGCGCACGCATCCGGCGCTAGCCTTCAGCCTGCCCAGTCATCTGCTCAAAGGCAAGGCTGCGTTCAAGGCATTCGTCACAGAGTCCGTCACCCTGGATGCGGCGCACCTGCCCTACAGCGACGCCCTTCTCCAGTTTCTGCGCCAGGAGCGCGCTCGCGGCCGTGACCTCTACCTGGCCACCGGCGCCGACATTCACCTGGCCAGCCGCGTTGCCGATCATCTGGGCATCTTCACCGCCGTGCTGGCCTCCGACGGCTCAACCAACCTCACTGGCAACAACAAGCTTGAGGGCCTGCGCCGCCGCCTCGACTCCGCTCCCTTCGACTACATTGGCAACGACACGCCCGACCTGCCGCTGCTGGCCGAAGCCACTGAAGCCATGGTCGCCAATCCCAGCCTCGGCCTGCGCATGCGGCTCAAAGCCCGCGGCATTCGGCCGGTTCAAGTCTTTGAGGAGCGCAGACCTTTTCTTCGCTCGGTGCTCAAGGCCGCGCGCCTGCAGCAGTGGGCCAAGAACCTGCTCATCTTCATGCCTCTGCTCTTGTCCCACGCCGTCAACAAAGGCAAATTGCTCACCGCGCTGGCGGCCTTCCTGTGCTTCTCGTTCATCGCGTCGTCCGCCTACGTCCTCAATGACCTGCTCGACATGGAAGCCGACCGCCGCCATTCCCGCAAACGCCTTCGCCCCTTTGCGGCCGGCGATCTTCAGGGCGTAACCGGAGTCCTGATTGCCGCCGTCTTTCTGGCGCTGGGCATGGCCGGCGCACAGCTGTTGCCGGCAGGCTTTTCAGCCTGGCTGATGATCTACCTTGCCACCACAGTGGCTTACTCGCTCTGGTTCAAGCGCATTGCCCTGGTGGATGTGCTGGCGCTCTCGGGCTTGTATATCCTGCGCCTGCTGGCCGGCAGCGCGGCCACGCTCACCGTCATCTCCCACTGGCTGGCCGGCTTCTCCATGTTTCTGTTTCTCTCCCTGGCCATCGTCAAGCGCTTTGCCGAGCTTGAAAACCTGCGCGCCGCCAACGCCGTGCCCCGCAACGGACGCGGCTATCTGGTCACCGATCTCGAACAGCTGCGCAGCTTCGGCACGGCCAGCGCCTATGCGGCTGTGGTCGTGTTCGCCATCTACATCACCGGACCCGACGTGATGAAGCTCTACCGCTCGCCGCAACTGCTGCTGCTCAGCCTGCCGCTCATGATTCTCTGGCTCAACCGCGTGTGGCTGCTGGCCTCGCGCGGGGAACTCGACGAAGACCCGGTCGCCTTCGCGCTCACTGACCGCATGAGCCAGCTGATCGGAGCCGCAGTGCTGGCGGTGGCGCTGCTGGCGCTCTGAGCAGCCGCTCCTCCGGGCCCGCGCTCAAATCTGCCTGCCTTTGCTCCCAAATCGTGCGCGGCGTGCCAAAACGGCGAGCATTTCCCACCCCTTCTGCGTCTGGTTCTGTATGAGCGCCAGCCAGGCAGTATTCTCAGGTTGGATGGAGATTCCAAAAAGCGCTGTGCACGATCAAGCCCGGACTCACGCGGACCATTCTCGCGCAGATGAGGAGACACTCGCGGCGCTGGTCAGCCAGTACGCCGGGACCCTGTATCGTGTGGCCTTCTCGGTGTTGCGCAATACTTCGGACGCCGAAGACGCCGTGCAGGAGGCGTTCGTGCGCGTGTTGCGCCATCGCGACACGCTGGGCGAGGTGCGCGACCAGCGTGTATGGCTGATCCGCATTGTGTGGAACATTGTGCTCGACCGCAAGCGCCGCGCCAAGACCCGGCCGGAGACCGACGATGTGGCCGAGCTGGCCCGCGTTCTGCCCTCGGAGGGCCTAAGCGCCGAAGAGCGCGCCTCCGCCGCCCAGCACCACGCGCACGTTCTCGCCTGCGTGGAGACGCTGCCCGCCAAGGAGCGCCAGGTGCTCCTGCTCTCGGCTTTCGAAGAGCTTAACAGCGTGGAGATTGCTACCGTGCTGGACATCACCGAGTCCAGCGTCCGGTCACGGCTGTTCCGGGCGCGCAACCTCATGGCCGGGTTGCTCCATCATGCAAGATAGGTTCTAGTGGTTCGTGATTAGTGGCTGGTTGCACGAGCAGTTGCAGGAGAAACACATGAGTTACCCAGATCGGCAAGGATTTCCGAAAGATTCCGGACTCGATGAAGCGCCCAGCCCAGCAGAGGCCACCCTTCGTCTCATCGCCCGCCTCCCCGCTCCCCAGGGGCTTGAGGACCGCGTGCAGGCCAGTCTCCGCAACGCGCCGCGACCCGCCCGTGTTCTCGCCTGGCCCGTTTCGCTCTCCACCGGATGGCTGCGCGCGGCAGCCGCGGCGGCCATTGTCTTTGTCGTCGCAGGCGGCGGATGGGGCATCTACTCGCGCGTTCAGCCCGGGCATTCCCCGCGCGGCGCTGCCGGGCCCGGAGTCACGGCACCCAGGCTCGCCGCGCCTGGCGGATTCACCGAAGGCGGAGTTGTGCGCCGTCCGCAGACACTGATTGGGCCGATCGTTGCCCCGGCCGTAACGCATCCGGCAACAGCCGTGGCTCCCAAGCCCAAGACTCTTGCCAAGCCTGCAACGACCATGCCTGTCACGAAGTCCACGGCGGTCGCCAGGTCCGTCACTCCGCCTGTCGCGCCCGCGGTGCAATAAAGAGCTGCGCTCTACGAGTCCTTCATAACCGCCTTGATCACCATGCCCAGCAGGGCCAGCACCACCGCGCCCCAGAAGGCGGGAACGAACCCGCGCACATGGAAGCCGGGCACAATGCTCGACGCCAGCAGGATCATCAGCCCGTTGATTACCAGCAGGAAGAGGCCGAGAGTGAGAATGCTGATGGGGAAGGTGATGATCTTCAGCACCAGGCCCAGTGTGGCGTTGAGCAGGCCGATCACCAGCGACGCAATCAGCGCCGGCGCCAGCCCGGCCACGTTGAAACCGGGCACGATTTTGGAAACAAGCATCAGGGCAATCGCATAAAGCAGCCATTGCAGCAGCAGGGCCATTGTTGTTCTTCTCCTTGCGGACGCCGGATTGCCCCTGGCGTTCGGGCGAACTCCGTGCGCGCCGCCTCTAAGCGGGGATTCGAAACATCAGGCTACCGTTATAGCATGGCCAGTAGCGGTTGAGCGCGGAATCGGGCTCGCGATAGATTCCGCAGCGCTCCGAATCGTTCCCGCCGTTTCCGTGTCCAACTCACAATGACAGCCAAGCCCGCCAGCCCCGCGCCGCATCGGACAGAGTCCCTAGCGCGGATTGGCACGGCCGCCTGCCTGCCCGCGCTTCTCCTGCTGCCCGCGCTGCTCCTGCTGCTCGCGCTCTATCCAGCCGCGGCGCAAAAGCCTCCCGATACCTCGCTGCCCGACATTCACCAACTCATGCATGAAGTTGAAGATCACCAGAAGCAGCTCGACAAGGTGCGCGAAAACTACACCTACACCAGCCTGAAAACCACTCAGGATCTGGACGCGAACGGCCAGGTGAAGAAGACCGAGTCCACCGAGAACCAAGACTTTTTCGTCAACAGCCACGTCATCGAGCGCATCGTCAAAAAGAGCGGCAAGCCGCTCGACGCCCACGATGAGCAGAAAGAGACCGAGCGCGTGACCAGGCTGGTGGAGAAGGCCGAAACGACGCCGCCCGACCAGCCGCTCGAAGGTCCCTCGATTAGCATCGGCCGGGTGCTCGAGATCATGGACGTCAGCAACCCCCGCCGCGCGAGCTTCCGCGGCCGCTCCACCATCGTCTTCGACTTCATTGGCCGCAAGGAGGTAAAAACCCACGGCCTGGCCGAGGACGCGTCCAAGAAGCTCAAAGGCACGCTGTGGATCGACGAAACCGACCGCCAGGTGGCGCACATGGAGGTCAGCTTCGACGACAACTTCAAGGTTGCCGGCGGACTCTTCGCCATGGTCCAGAAAGGCTCCAGTTTTCGCTTTGACCAGGAGCAGGTGAACGGCGAGCTGTGGCTGCCCACCGGCGCAGAGGCCAACGTGCAGGCCCGCCTGCTGCTGGTCAAAGGCATCCGCCAGCACTTCACCGAGCGCGACTACGACTTCAAGCGCTTCCACGTGGAGACGCAGCAGGGCAAAGATGCCAAGGCCGTGGTCCAGGCCAAGCCCTAGCCGTTTCCATTACAGTGGAGACATGTTCGCGCGCCGCATCTCCATCCAGCGCATCGACCCCACCGGCGTCGCGCACCCCTGCCCTATCCGCCAGATCGACAACTTCTCCATGCGCAACTTCACCAACGATCCGCTCTTCGACGACACGCTGCCGGTAGCCGACGGCCTGCTCGAAGCCGGCCACCGTGTTCCGCTCGATCGCCTGCAGACCGCCATGGAAGACTGGTTTCGCCGCAAGAGCTATCTGAAGGCCGAGGACCGCCTCGAAGTCCACGAACTGGCAGGACAGGAACAACCTCAGGGGTTAAAGCCCCTTTGATTTCAGGAACCTTACGGCAGGGCTTAAGCCATGCCCAGACACTCCTTGCGGAATGGGATGAGCTTTTGCGCATCCTCTTCACGCCGCAGTCTGCTCGGCCGCCCCACCCCAAAGCTGAAACTCCGCCTGGCGCCGCGCTTTCAAGCCGGGACAGACCGCGCCACCCGCTATGTCCCAGCGCAGCAACTGCTCCCCGGCAGCCTCATAGCGGCCACCATTCAGCGCTTTCAGCAGCGTGGACGAGGCCAGCCTGCCTGCGCCCAGGTTGAAGCAAAAGTCGGTCAGAGCGTCGAACTGGCCCTGCGTCAGCGCAACCTTCACCAGCCGCTCCACCGCCTGCTCGGCCTGGCGGACGTCCCCGGCCAGAAGCTTCTCCGCCTGCACCTCAGCAATCCCGTTCGGATAGGCCTCCTGCGCCAGCAGCCGGTGCCCGTAGCCGATGGTCGCAATGCCGGCCACATCCAGATACATCCTGCCGCGAAATCCCTCCGACCTCCGAATCAGGTCCAGTCCCAGCACGCTCAGTTGCATCATCTCCCCCGGCCGGCGGATCGCCTCGCCTCCCGCCGGCAATTCCACGCTAGCAGCATCCTGGAATTAATCTGCAAACGCCCGGGCCGGCGCCGAGTCTCTTCTCCAAGCCTCAGTGGGTCGCAGTTTGCGCCTTGCCGCTCAGCGACTCAAACTCCAGCAGCACGGCCATCAGCGCATCGTCGAAGTTCTTGTCGTGGGTCTTCTGCAGCCAGGCCACCTCAATTGACTGCGTGAAGGACCACAAGACGTAATGCGTCTTGCGGTCATAAATCACCAGCCGGAACATCGGCACCGGATTCGATGCGCCATTCACCTTGTTCACCTCCATGGAGCGCGTCGAGCCCACCGGCGCCGTCAACTGTAGTTCCAGCACCAGGTCCGCGTCAGCTGGATCATCCACCAGCTGGTATTGCCCATTGGCCTTCAGCCCCGCATAGAGTTCGTTGTAGCCGCGGCTGGAATCGCCGCTGAAGGGCGACGGAAACAGCCCGCTGTCGGCCCCGGCATTGGAGACAAAGATCTTTGTGGCGGTGCGGATGGCCCCCGGCACGGGCGCCTGGGGCGTGGCAGCCGGGAGTTGGGCCAGCGCGGGAGCCGCGGCCAGAAGCGCGGCGCAAAGGAAAGACTGGATGCGGAAACCGATCGTTCTCATCAGGTGCCTCTTTCGGACAATAATTGCTGCCCGTCTACAAGACTCCGTTCCTGCGCGGCTGGTTAGGGCAATTTCTTCCCGGAAGTCTCAACCCGCGCTGCCGGGCCGGGCAGCTGGATTTCCCGGTTGCCCAGGGGCTGCCTGGGATGCGCCGGGTATTCCCGGGAAACGGGCCCCAGCAGCCCCCGAGGCTAGATTTGCACAACTTCTGGTGCAAAATGTAAGTCGCAGAGGTATAAAGGCTTATCGACTGAGCCCCGAAAAGCTTTAGCATTCCCGGCAAAATACCTGTCCTTTTCTTGCCGAAAAACGGGAAAAGGGGTGTCGATTTAGTAAAATTGGGGGATGGTGATTCGAAGGAAATCCAGCAACACGAGCATCAAAACCCCTCTGGGGATTTGCATTCTTGCCGGCGCTGCCACAGGTACACTCGTCGCCATGATTGCGACGGTGACCACACCGACGGTGCAAGCGCATACGGAGCTTTCCCGGCCAGCTGTAACCCTGGCCCCCGCACCGACTGCGCCAAGTGCCATACCGGCAGCCGGAGTCATTGCCGCAGCGCACAGTCCCACGCCCAAGTTCCTCGCGCCTCAAAAGACGGCCACAGAAACTGCGATGGAGAAGCGGAATGATGTCTTGCGTGGCCTCGCCTCCTGGTATGGCGGGGTCTTCAACGGCCGCAAAACCGCCAGCGGCGAGCGGTTCGATATGAACGCCCTCACCGCCTGCCACCCGACTCTGCCCTTTGGCTCGCTGGTGCGGGTGGTCAACATGCGCAACAAGCACACGGTGGTGGTGAGAATCAACGACCGCGGCGACCTGATCGACGAGGGCCGCATCATCGACCTCTCCAAGGCAGCCGCTGAGAGGCTGTCCATGACCCAATCCGGCCTGGCTAAGGTGAAGCTGGAGGTCATTTCCCTGGGCCGTGATCACGGCCAGGAATAAACAAAACAGGCAGTTACAAGGGAAGCGGCCAGCTCGGTGAGCTGG
>Ga0302319_10000455_pt1 | contig 92619 bp, 74 predicted proteins | sample Bog_T0_2_FD_203319 | JGI IMG/M metagenome (GOLD analysis project Ga0302319, IMG submission 203319) | Peat permafrost microbial communities from Stordalen Mire near Abisko, Sweden - Bog_T0_2 | ecosystem: Environmental > Terrestrial > Soil > Wetlands > Peat | place: Sweden: Abisko, Stordalen Mire... | reverse complement strand
ATCAGGAGATATAAATTTGTGTATACGAAGGGCAGGCCCAAGCAATTCGCGTAACTGCGCCACGTATTGAGGCTTAAGTGCCCGAGTCGCGCCGAAGAGAGTGGGCTAAGGAGAAACTCGCGCTAGCGATGCTCGTCCTCGACCACCAGGCGCAGGCCGGCGCTGGACACGCGTGCATCGGCTGCCGTCGCCAGCGTATGGTCCGGCTGGCAGGCGCTCAGCGGCATGTTCCACGCGCCGCCGTGCAGCTGGGCGCTGCCATCGGCGTCGCTGCACCACTCGGCGACGTTGCCGAGCAGGTTGAGCAGGCCCCAGCGGTCGCGCGCACCGGCCGCTGCCGGGCGGGTCTGCCCCATGCTGGTGTCGAGCGACCAGGCCAGCTTGGCGCGTTCGGCTTGGGTGTACGGCCGGCTCGCGCCGCGATCGGCGCCCGCCAGGCCCTCGCTGGCAGTGCTTGCGGCAAACAGCCACTCCGCGGGCGTGGGCAGGCGGATGCGCGCCGGCGTCTTGTGCTCGACCAGCAGGCGGTTGCTGGCGCCGATGAACTCCCGGCACTCGCCCAGGGTGACCGAGTCGACCGGCAGCTCAACGCCTTCGTTGGCGCTGGGATTGTGCTTCGAGAAGAAGCCGCCCACCGCCTGCACCCACAGCGCCTGCGTGCATTCCTGCTCGGCCAGCCAGAATCCGTGGGCCACGGCGACGGTGATGGAGCCGCCGCTGCTGGAGGCGACCCGCTGCTGGCCGGGGAAGATGAAGCGCACGCGCACCGGCTGGGTGCCGAGGGTCAGCTCGGCCCAGCGGCCCAGTTCATCGATGCCGGCCGACGAGCTCCAGGGCGGATGCACGGCGATGCGCGCCTGCACCGATGCCGGCAGGGCGGCGAGGCCGGCGGATGGCAGCGTGCCCAGCTGCTCGGGCGTCAGCGCGAGGATCACGCGGCTGGGCAGCCGCGCCAGCGACGCCGGAGTCAGGGTCGGCAGCCAGTGCATGCAGTGCGTCAGCTCCTCCTTGGCCTCGGCTGCGAACAGATGCTCGCCCGGGGTGGTGAGGTAGGCGTCGACCGCCCGGATGCGCTCGCCATAATCGCTCAGCAGGCGAGCCTTGTCCCACAGCTCGCGATCGCCTGCCACCACCAGATCGCGCTCGCTCTTGAGGGCATCGGCGCGATGGGGCGACGTGTTCGCGGCGGCGAGATAGGCGCGTATGCGCGCCAGATGCTCGGCGGTCGGGCCGGGGGCGTTCGCCGCCGCCCATTGCGCATCCGCAAGCAACGTCAGGGCGTCGGCCTGGTGGGTATGGGAGGTATCGCCGGCCAGGTACTTGGCGAGCTGATCCGCACGCTGCAGCGGATCGGGGGCGGCGCTGGCGGCATGGAAGGCGGTATCGTCGAGCTGCTGCCGCAGCTGCGCCATGCGCGTGGTCGCGGCCTCGGCATGGCGCTTCAGCGTCGAACCCGCCAGGTAGCCGGCGAGGTTGGCCAGCTGGGTAACGCTGTCGGCTCCGCGGTTGGCGGCCGCCCAGGCCGCTTCATCGGCGAGCTCATCCTTCTGGCGCCTGAGCACTGCCTCGCAGGCGGTGCGCAGGCGCACGCCTTCCTCGGCATGGGGCAGTTCGCCGTCGAGCGCCAGGTAGGCATTGATGCTGGCGATCTGCACTACCGAGTTGGCGGCGGTGCGCACCGCGCTCCAGGCCGCCTCGTTGCGCGTGCGCCGCTCCTCGGTCGCCTGCGCGCGTGCGCGCGCCGCCCGCTCGGGGACCTGGGAGGCGAGCACCACCGCGTCGAGCGCCTTGATGCGCTGCGCCTGGTCGGTGATGCGGTTGGCGACCTCGAAAGCGCGATCCTCGAGCTCCAGCTGGGCGGCATCGCGCCCGGTGCTGGCCTCGGTGCGGTGGCGTGGCGCCGGGCGCGCCAGGTAGTGGTCGAGCGCCGCACGCCGCGTGGCCGGGTCGCCGGCGGCGCTGGCGGCGGCATACTCGCGGTCATCGATGGTGTTCGCCAGGGCCTCGGCTCGCGCGCGCATCTCGACGGTGTAGAAGAGATGGGTGTGGTCGTCGGCGTAGCGGCTCGCCAGCTCCTGGGAGCGCTCATCATCGGTGGCGGCGAGGACCTCCGCATGGGCAGCGGAATCGCGCCACCAGGCCGTCAGCAGCAGCACCAGCACCGCCGCTGCCGCCAGCGCGCCGGCGGCGATGAGGAGGCGCAGGCGCAGGCGCTGGCGGACGGTGCTGGCGATCGCCTCCTCGACCGCATCGGCGAGTTCCAGGGAGCCCTCCAGCTGGGTGCTGGCAGTACGCATCGCCGCGATCGCCGCCGTGAGTCCCGGGCGGGTGGGATACTCCAGGCCGAGCTCGAGCTGGTGCGTGAGCGTGAGCATGCGGGCGTGCTCGGCGCGCAGCGCCGGCAGCTCGGCGGCCTCGGGCGCATCGGGGTCGCTCTGCACGAGCGCCTCGATGGCGGCGAGGGTGAGGTCGAGCCGGCTGCGGTCGACCTGTGCGCAGGCCTGGCGTTCGGCATCGAGCCGCAGGCGCCGCTCGGCCAGCTCACCGACCGCCCGCTCGCACAGCGCGACGCTGGTCGAGAGCTGGTCGGTGCTCGAGCTCAGCGCGCTGAGCGCCTGCTCCAATGCCGGCACTGAGGGCTCGGCGAGGGCGGCCTCGAGCGCGACATGCAGCGACTCGGCCATGGCGAAGCGGGTCGGCAGGTCCTCGAGCTGCGGATCATCGACGCTGCTGGGATCGACCTCGTGCAGCTCCGGCAGGAGCGCCATCGCCTGGTCGAAGGCGCCCGGCAGGCAATCCATCAGCCGGCGCCGCAGCACCTCCGATCTCGCCAGGCGATCGGTGAGCTTGCGGCGCACGGCGGTTTGCGAACGTGCCACCGCACTGCGACCCTCGTCGATCAGGGCGGGGGTGGTCGCCAGGCGGCCCGGGGCGCTCTCCAGCTCGGCCAGGGCGGTTCGCACCAGCGCCTGATCGCGGCCGTCCAGGGCAGCGCGCAGGCGCAGCTCGCAGGCGCGCACCGCCGCTACCCGCTCCTGCAGCTCGACCCACAGGGCCTTGGCGCTGGGCTGGCGGGTATGGCGATGCCAGGTATGGGCCCAGCCGGCGGCGGCCTCGAGGTCCTGGTCCTCGTGGATGGCAATGAGCTCTGCCGCTGCCTTGGCGATTAGGCGCTGCAGGTGCACCGTATCGGCGCCGCGCTCCTTCAGCAGCGCCACCGCGAGCGCGATCTGGCGCGGACGATCGCCCTGCGCATGCGCTTCGGCGAGCTGCTCACCCAAGATGGAATTGACATCAGCCATGGGTGGGGAGGGGACTCCTGACCACGGTGGGACGGTCACTGGACACGGCAGGATCGTTGGCCTGCTCGCAACAACACAAGATCGTTCCGGCCGCCCCGGAGAGGGGGTCGGAGCGCGCTTCCCGGCAATTTCCCCCTCCGCGGCGCAAAGTCCTGCGCAATTGGCCGCAGGGCTGCTCAAGGCCGCCGGATGGGAGAGGTCCCTGCCGAGCGGCTGGCGTGGGCAGGCGACGACGCTCCGGCCGCCGCAGCGGACGACATGATGCATACGAATTCAACCTTCCCGCGCAGCGGGCCCCTCCGGCAGGCCGGCGGCGCTGCATTCTGAAGCGTGCGGTGGGGTGCCTCCTGCATCGTGCAAGGTCCCGGCTCCGGCTCCTGCGTTGCAAATGGCCGTGGCCACCGGATGCGTGCGCCGGCGCACCGGCGCTATTGGCATAGCGAGCGCTTTTTACGATGGTGGGCGCACCGCTTTGGCGCGCTCCCGGGCCCGGCCGGAGGCGCCGCCGCATCGCGCGCGTCACTGTCCGGGATCAGCCCAGGAGCGATGCTCCATCCAGGGGGATGACCATGCACTGCACACCGCCATCGCAGCACCAGACGCCGGACTTCGCGTCGGACGCTCCGGACGCTCCGGACGCCCCGCGCCCCGGCCGCGCTGTGCGCCAGCGGTGCAGCACCAGTCGGATGAGGAAGGCGGCGCGCATGCCGGGACAGCATGGCAGAGCGGGCCTGAGCCGATGACTGCGCTGCCGATCGCCGTCCTGATGGTCGAGGACAATCCCGGAGATGCCCAGCTGATCCGCGAGTATCTCGGCCCAGGCACCCGCGACAGCTACCGCATCGACCACTGTTCGCGGCTCGATGACGCCGTGCTCCATCTCGCCCATCAGCCGTGCGATGTCATCCTGCTCGACCTCTCGCTGCCCGACAGCCGCGGGCTGTCGACCTTCGACGCCATCCAGGAGCGCGCCGCCGGCATCCCGGTGGTGATCCTCACCGGCATCGATGACGAGGTCATCGCGGCGCAGGCGATCAAGCATGGCGCCAAGGACTTCCTGCCCAAGCATGCGCTCGATGGCAAGCTGCTCGAACGGGCCATCCGCTATGCCATGGACCGCGCGCAATGGGAGCAGACCATCCGGCAGAGCGACGAGCGCATCGGCAGGCTGGAGCGCATGGAGGCGATCGGGCGCCTGAGTGCCGGCATCGCCCACCATTTCAACAACCTGCTCACCGTCATCCTCGGCAATTGCGATCTGCTCGCCGGCTCGAGCGGCAGCACTGAGCAGATGCAGCACTACATCCGGCTGATCAGCGACACCGCCAAGCGGGCCAGCACCTTCACGCGCTCGGTCATGGCCTTCGGGCGCAACCTCCCGGTGATGCCCCGCATCTTCGACCTCAATGCCTCGATGCGCGAGCTGGAACCGCTCATCCGGGGCGCGCTCGGCCGGGACATCCGCATCCACCTCGAGCTGCACCCCGAGACTGACCAGGTGCACGCCGATCCGGCGCAGATCGAGCAGGTCGTCCTCAACCTGGTGCTCAATGCCCGCGACGCCATCCACGGCGGCGGCGCGATCACGCTGCGCACCCTGCCGATCGACCTGGCGGCGGGAGCGGACGGCATCCCGGACGGCATCCCGCCGGGCCGCTACGCCGCCATCGTCGTCAGCGATACCGGTTGCGGCATCGAGGCGTCCCTCCTGCAGCGCATCTTCGAGCCCTTCTTCACCACCAAGGAGGAGTACCTCGGCAGCGGCATGGGCCTGGCCACGGTCAGCGGGATGATCAGCCAGAACCACGGCTACATCCAGGTCATCAGCCAGCCAGGCGCCGGCAGCACCTTCACCATCTACCTGCCACGCCGCCGTCACGTCGAGGCCGACGAAGCGGCCTCCAGCGGCGTGCCAGGAGATGGCCATGAGACCATCCTCCTGGTCGAGGACGATCCGGACATCCGCGAGCTGATGGCGCACGCCCTGGGTGCGTCCGGCTACCGGGTGCATGTCGCAGCGGATGGCACCGCCGGCCTGGCGCTCTTCACCAGGCACCGGGCGGAGATCGCCGCGGTGGTGAGCGATGTCGCGATGCCGGGAATCAACGGCTATCTCCTGCTGCGGGCGATCCGCGCGGTGGATGTCGAGATCCCGGTCATCCTCATGACCGGACAGCCGGGGGGCTTCGCCGCCGAGGCGGCGGCCTCCGCCCGGCTGCTGTCCAAGCCCTTCACGCCCAGCATGCTCGAGAGCCTCCTGCGCGAGGAGCTGAACCGTAGTGCGAGCCGCAGCCAGCTGCCGGCGCGGTGAGGCCTCGGGAGGGATCCCGCCTGCGCCCCCGCATAGGCGGCCCCTGCATCATGACGTGGCGGAGCGCCCGGTGCATTGCAGGCGGCAGGGCCGCCCAGGCCGCCCAGTGCGCGTGGGCCCCAGCGGCTTGGCACGTGATGTGCCAGGCATGATTGCCCCCAACCCGAACAGAGGACACCGCCATGGATGCCGCCGCCAACTCGCCCGATTTCAGCGCCAGCCACGATTTCGCCCATAAGGCGGCCCAGCTGCGTCGCTTGGTCGAGGAGCTCGCCGAGGGAGCGCCAGCCGCCGCCGCCGAGCACATCGCCGGTCTGAAGGCCGGCATCGAGGCGCTGTGCACCGAGCCCACCTGCGTCTCGGACGTGGCCAGGCGGGTGGTCCATACGGTGCGCACCTATCCGGTCCAGGTCGCTGCCGCGGCGGTCTGCGCCGGCGCGCTCACCTGGTGGCTGCTCAGCCGGCGGTCTTGAGCGCGAGCGTGCGGTCAGCGCCGCACCATCGCCTGGATGACCGCAGGATCACCGCTCAGGGCCGCGGTGCGCCTGCGGCAGGCGCGGCGCGGGCGCGCATCAGCAGCAGGGCGATGACCGGCAGCGCTAGGAGGACCGCCGCGGTCAGCAGATCCGCCGCCCAGGCGGCGCCCAGCGCCAGACGGAGCAGGCCATGCAGTCCGCGCCCCAGGTGGATGATGCCGATGGTGATGCAGATGACACCCGCGCTCGCGGCCAGCAGCCACAGCGCCATGGCCAGCGCCACCTCGGCGAGCAGCCGTCGCAGGATAGCAGCGAGATCCCTGGCCGCGACCTGAAGCAGCTCCCGGCAGGTGTCCGCCAGGCCCGGCTCATCGGCATCAGGGTCGGGCATGCGCGCCCCGGGCGATCAGGCAGGTGGCGACCACGGCGCCGATCGCCGTCCCCAGCAGCACCGCCTGGCAGCGCGTCGGCGGTGCGGGCACGTGTGCCGCGGCGCCATCCTGCACCAGCTGGCGCGTCGCCGCGGCAGCGTCATCGATCACTGCCACTGCCAGGCCGCGCAGCTCGAGAATGGCGGCCTCGGCCAGGATCTGGCAGGCGCTGGCGAGTCCGCCCGCCCCCGGCTGGGGGGGCGTGCCGGCACCAGCAAGCTCAGGCCCACCGGCCGCACTCACGGCTTGCTTCTGCGCCGGGTGATGCCGATCAGCGCGGAGAGGATGAAGAGCACGAGGAAGATGGTGAACAGGATCTTGGCGACATCGACGGCTCCGTTGGCGATCGCACCGAAGCCGAACAGTCCGGCGAGCAGGGCGATGAGGAAGAACATGGCGGACCAGTAGAGCATGACGGACTCCGGGGGAGGGGGGCGGGTGGACGTCGCCAGGCGGCTGGCCGCTGTGAACGCAGGCAGGAAGGGGCGGGAGATCAGAGCGGTGGACGTGCCAATGGCGGCACGGCGGCGGGGTGTGGCCGTGGAGGACCGCAGCGGTCCTGGATTGCGTTGTGCGCGTGCTGCGCAGCATGCCGCTGACGTGCGATCCGCGGCATGCCGTGCCGGCGGACGGCGACCCCACCCTCCGGACTTCGGGCATGGCGCTCACCGCTCCCCACCTCGTCCCGACCGGTCCGCCACGCCAGCGGGGGGAGCCGGCGCGCATGCTGGTGGTCGACGATAATCCCGGCGATGTCGAGCTCATGCGCATCGCCTGCGAGATGGCGGGGTTGGCGGTGGTCATCGAGGTCGCCGGAGATGGCCTCGCCGGCCACCAGCTGCTGCTGCGCCTGATCGGCGAGGGCCGCCCCCCGCAGCTGGTGCTGCTCGATCACCATATGCCGCGCCTGACGGGCCCGGAGCTGCTCGCCCTGCTGATGGGCGAACCGGCCACCGCGCACATTCCGGTGGTGATCCTCTCGACCGCCGGCGAAGCGGCGTATCGTCAGCACTGCCTGCGCCTGGGAGCGCGCGAGGTGGTGCAGAAGCCGGATGGCATCGCCGGCCTGGTGGCGCTGATCCAGCGCCTACGTCCCTATCTGGAGGGCTGAGGCGCGGGAGCGCGCGGATTCAGGGCTGCGCCGCCGCCCTGCCGCGGAAGGGCGCCGGCCTCACAAGCCGAGCCGTTGGCGCTTGCGCCACAGCGTCGAAGGCTCGATGCCCAGCACGCGCGCCGCCTCCTCGAAGGTATCGATGCGCGCCAGCAGCTTGCGGATGTGCTCGGTCTCAATGGCTTCGAGGGAATGGTTGCCGCCGAGGTGGGGGCCGACGGTGTTCTGGCCGCGCAGGCGCGGGGAGAAGGCCTCGGGCTCGACGATGCGCGATGGCCAGAGCACGGTGATGCGCTGCAGTTCGTTGCGCAGCTCGCGCACATTGCCCGGCCAGGAGTAAGACAGCAGCAGGTCCTTGGCCGCCTGGGACAGCTCCCGTACGGCCGAGCCGGTGGCCTGGGCGAAGCCGGCCAGCAGGCTCTGCGCCAGGTGGACGATGTCCTCCTGGCGTTCGCGCAGCGGCGGCAGGGCGATCTCGACCACGTTGAGGCGGTAGAGGAGGTCCTGGCGGAAGCGCCCTGCGGCGATCGCTTCCTCGAGGTTGCGGTTGGTGGCGGCGACGATGCGCACGTCCGCCTGGCGGGTGATGGTGTCGCCGAGCCGCTCGTAGCGCTGCTCCTGGAGGAAACGCAGGAGCTTGGCCTGGACCGTCGGGGTGAGGTCGCCCAGCTCGTCGAGGAAGAGCGTGCCCCCTTCGGCGGAGGCGACCTTGCCCTTTTGGTCGGCGGTGGCGCCGGTGAAGGCGCCCTTCACATGGCCGAACAATTCGCTGGTCAGCAGCTCATCGGAGAGCGACGGGCAGTTGACCGTGACGAAGGGCCCCTTGGCGCGTTCGCTGCGGCGGTGGAGCAGCTCGGCGAACACGCTCTTGCCGGTGCCGTTCTCGCCGCGCAGCAGCAGCGGGATGTCGGATTGGGCGACGCGGACGAGCATGTCCAGCGCCGCGCGCATGGCGGGCGATTCCGAGCAGGTATCGAACTCCAGCTTGCCGCCGCCCTGCTCGAAGGTGCTGAGATTGCGCGCAATGCGCAGAGTCTCGCACACCTGCGCGACCATCTCGCGCACCTGGATCTGGGTGAATGGCTTGGGCAGGTAGTTGTTCGCGCCGGCCTTCATCGCCTTGACCGCGGTCTCGTAGCTGGCGAAGGCGGTGATGATGACGATCTGCAGGTTGGGATTGGCCGCCAGCAGGCATGGGATCAGGGTCAGTCCGTCATGATCATCGATGCGCAGATCGCAGAAGGCCAGATCGTAGACCTGGTCGCGCAGGTAGGCGAGCGCGGCCTCGGGCGTGGATGCAGTATCGACCTGGCAGCCCATCGCGGTGAGGTCGGTGGACATGCGCGAGCACAGCGGACGGTCATCATCGATGACCAGGATGCGTGGCGGCGTGGGACCCGCATGTGGTTGCGAGAGGAGCTGTTCGCTTTGGGACGGCATGGCATCCTGCATTAGAGGGTCGGGCGCGGTGGTATGCAAGCAGGGTCATCCTGAAGTATCTTGGGCGGCTTTCGCCTGGCTGTCGGGCGGGCGCGGGTTAGATGGACGGTTCGGCGGTCCGGTCACCTCCTTGACAGCATAGCGGTCCCGCGCTCGCACCAGACCATGTCCATGCCGAGCGCGAGCAGGGACCGTCCGTACAGCCTGGCGAGCCCGGCTGGCGGGGCGTACCCCCAGGTGCGCGGTCGCGGGCGCTAGCCCAGCGCCGGCGCAGCTGCGCCCGGCCCGCTCCCCCCGCTCGGGAAGCCGAGGAAGACGCCGGTACCGGCGTCCGGTTGCGACGTCAGCCAGGCGCGACCGCCATGTCCTTCGGCGACTGCGCGGCAGAGCGCGAGGCCGATCCCCGTTCCGTGGGGCGCAGCGCTTCCGCCGGTGGCGAAGAGCCGGAACAGCCGCGTCTGATCGGCCGGCGGGATGCCGCAGCCAGCATCCTCGACCGAAAGCACCACCAGGCCGTCCCTGTCTGACAGGGCGATGCGGGCCTGCGCCGGGACGCCGCTGCGGGTGAAGGCGGCAGCGTTGCTGAGCAGGTGGCTGAGCGCGAGGGCGACCTGATGCGGATCGCACCGCAGCGCTCCATCGCCGATGGTGATGGCGAGCGGTGCGTCATCGTCTCGCCGTGCCTCTGCCTGTTCCACCAGCTCGGCGAGCGGCACCGGTGCCATGGCGAGCACGGGATGGGCGAGGCGGGCGAAGGCGACCAGGCCGCGGATCTGCCCGCGGGCCTTCGCGAGCGCCGCAGTGGCGGTGCCGAGGTGAGCCGCCGCACGCGGGCTGAGCGCGTCTTCGGCGACCAGGCTGAGATGCATGCTCGCGCTGCGGATCGGTTCCACCGCATCATGGGACAAGGCGGCGCCGAGCTCGGCGAGCGAACGCCAGGCGCGCTCGTCGGCGGCCGCGGATGACGGCGCCGGAGCGCGTGGCAGCACGATCTGCAGCAGCCCGCCATCGGCCCGGGCGATGCACTGGACCTCGGCGGGGACATCCAGGCCGGCGAGGGTGCGGTAGCGCCGCTGGTAGCTCGTGCTGAGGGCGCCCTCGGAGAGGCGCACGAAGGCGTCGAGCTCGGCATCGAGGTCGAGCGGGTGGCCGATGCGTTCGTACGGCAGGCGGCTCAGGGTCGCCTGGTCGGCGCCCAGCAGCCGGCAGAAGGCCGGATTGGCCGCCTGGTAGCGGCGGTCTGGCCCGAGGATGGCGAGCGCGACCGGCGATGATGCCCACATCAGCTGCCACCAGGAGGCGCCATCTTCCGGGGACTGGTCCATGCCGGGAGTGTGTATTCCAGCGCTGGTGGTGCCAGCGCCGCATGCCCGCCAGCCAGCCGGTGCGCCGGCGGTCACGGCGTGCTCTGCTGCAGCTGGCTGTGGGGCAGGGGGGTGGAGAAGCCCTGATCGCCATGCGCGCCGTGCAGGCACTGCAGCGCGAGCACGCTTACGGCGATGGCACACACGGCGATCAGGAGAGCGAGCACCAGCGAGGAGCGTTTCATGGCGGCAACCCAGGTGGAGGAGTGCAGCTCCGGCGGTCGGACGCGGGAGCGGAGATATGGGATCGGCCGCTCATCGCGGCGCTGACGCCGCCTCGGCGAGATGCCCAGCGGCACCGAGCATCTGGCAGGCGAGCTGGAACTCGTCGAGGTTCATCGGATGCACGATCAGCAGCAGGCCGCCCTTCCTCACCGCCTCCTCCTGGCGCTGGGCATCGAGCAGCTCCATCCCGGCCTGCATGAAGATGGAGGTCAATCCGCCGAGCGCCGCGCCCGCCGCGGCCGAGCCGAGGATGATCGAGATCGGGCCGATCGCATGCAGCAGGCCGATGCCCGGGAAGATCAGCGAGAGCGTGCCGGCTTGGATGCCGACCGCCCCGCCGATGGCACCATTCACCACCCCGGTGACCTGGAGGACAGGTGGCACCTCGCCGTCGTGGTCCTGGGAGGGGGCGCTTGGCGGGGAGCCGGGGAGCACCAGGGAGAGGTGGTCCGCTGGTATCCCGGCATGCGTCAGGGCCGCCACCGCCTGCTCGAGATCGCCGCGGGTGCGGAAGCTGCTGGTGAGGGGAGTGATCATGGTGGAAGCCTTGCGGGAAAGATGGCGCTGGATGCGATGATCATCGGCAGCGAGTCGGTTGGCGCAGGACGGCCGGCGTTGGCAAGGCTCTCGGCGTCATCGTCAGCGCCGGCCTCAGGGCGCTGGCGGCGCGATAGGCATCGCCCAGCTGCTGCAGCCGCGTGCTGGAGACCGCGGTGCTGATGAGCGGCAGCAGGCTACATTCCTCTACCTGGATATGGCGGGTGAGATCCTCCTGCAGCACGCTCAGCTTGGCGAGGCGCGTCGCGCCATCCGCATTCCAGGTCCTCAGGGCATCGAGGAGGACGTCCATCTGGCGGTGATGCTCGCCGGCCTGCCTGGCCATGCCCGTGGTCGCAGCGGTCTGCGCCAGCAGCGGGTAGAGCGAGGACTCCTCGAAGCGCGCGTGCATCCTGATCAGGCGGTGGAGCCGGCCGAACAGCAGCTCGGCCGTCGGGGCGCCGGCATCTCTTATCAGCAGCGCCAGCATCTCCTGCAAGCTGCGGTGATCGTCGCACAGCAGATCGAGGATGTCGGACATGGCGCGGGCCTTTCTCGGCTGCTGGGGACGCGGGTGACCGACGGTCTCGGCACGCAGCGCTGGCACGGACGACGGCTGCAGACCGGCACCTGGTGCCTAGCGTCAGACGTGCCGCATCAGTTCCCCGGCCTGAGCCGTGCGGACAGGGGCCCGGTGTCGCTTGGCGTGCATAGTGCAGCACGCCTGCCGAACAGCCTCGCGCTATGCAGGAAGCGGGTCGAATCCGCACTTCCGCAGCCACGCTCAGGGAGCGGTGCATCGGCGGTACTTGGGCGGGCGGCGTGCGCTTGGCATGACGCTCGCTTATCTCCAGGCGCCCCCGAACAAGCCCCCCTCGCACGGCTCCTGCCAGAACGAGCAGCTCATGCGCTATACCGCCTTGTGCATCGCCACCACCGAGCTGCAGACCCGGATGATCCTCAGCCAACTGGAGTGCGCCGGATTCAATTCCGCCGAGGTCTCGCTGATCGCAGCCCCGCCCGTCTCCGCGCCTACGTTCGCCCCGCCGTGCGACGACGAGCGCTCAATCCGCAGCTCCGCCCACAGCGTCGGTGCGGGCAGCCTGATGGGTGCGGCCGTCGGCCTGATGGCGGGCTTGATCACCATCTTCATCCCCGGCCTGGGGGTCGCCCGCGGCAGCGGCCCCTTGATCACCGCGATCATGGCCGCCGAGAATGGCCGGGTCGGTACCGCGCTGGGGACATTCGGAATGCCCGAGGGCGAGGCGTGGGGCTATGAGGACACCTTGTGGGCAGGCACCGCGCTGATCTCCGTGCATCTCTCCAACAGCTACGAGATCGATACCGTGCTCGCCATCTTCCACGAAGCCGGTGCGTATCGCTGCACGCATGTCGCCGATGGCGGTCAGGCGGAGGCAGACGCCGCTCCCCGCCAGCAGGGCATCCGCGCTGAGCATCCGCGCACCGCCATCCTGGCGGAGCGGCAGTGGCAGACCAGCTGATCCGGGGTTGCCTGTTGATAATATGACGAACGTCATACCGTGCTCGCCATGGCCGCCGCACCGCGCAGCGCAGCATCACGGGCACGCATCCTCGATGCGGCATCGCGCGCCTTCCGGGCGCATGGCTATGCCGCTACCGGCATTGACGCGATCATGTCGGCCGCAGGCATGACGCATGGCGGCTTCTATGCGCACTTCCCCTCGAAGGCGGCGCTGCTCGAGGCCACCCTGGTGCAGCTCAACGAGCCGCAGCGCTCGCCCCTCTTCGGCGACATCGTCGCCCTATCGGGGAGACGGCTGGTGGCGGCGATCATCGACCGCTACCTCTCGCGTCGGCATCGCGACCAGCCCGAGGCGGGCTGCCCCTTGCCGACCCTGGGCGCCGAGCTGCCGCGCGTGCCGGGCAATCCGAGCGAGGCGCTGGCAGCCAAGGCGCGCCATCTCGCCGCGCTGCTCGCCGACCATCTGCCTGGCGATGGCGCCACCGCACGGGAACGCGCCCAGGCGCTGGTCGCGCTCCTGGTCGGCGGCATCGTCACCGCCCGCACCCTGCCGGAGAACCACGCCGAGGCCTGGCTCCGCTCCTGCCGCCGCATGGCGCGTACCGGCGCCGGGCTCGCCCAGGAGGACGGATGAGGGCTCCTGCCATCGCGGTGAGCGGCTATGGCGCCATCTGTCCGCTGGGCAGCGACGCGGCCACCTTCATCGAGCGCAGCCAGCGCGGCGAGAGCGGCATCGTACCGATCACCACCTTCCCCACCGAGGGTCTGGAGACGCGCTTCGCCGGCATGGTCGCCGCCGACGATCTCCAGCTCGCTGGCGGTGATCGCCGCATCGCCCATCGCAAGGACCGCTTCGTGCTCCTGGCCCTGCGTGCGGTGCAGGAGGCCCTCGCCCATGCCGGGCTGTCGGGCGCCAGCTGGGCGGATCCCTACCGCGTCGGGGTGGTGATCGGCACTGGCATCGGCGGCATGCGCACGTTGAGCCGCGAATACGAGGTGATGCAGAGCCGGGGCGCCGACCGCGTCAGCCCGTTCTTCATCCCGCGCATGATCGGCAACATGGCGTCGGGCGATGCCGCCCACATGATCGGCGCCAAGGGACCGACCTGGACCCTGGCCACTGCTTGCGCCACCGGCGCCAGCGCCATCCATGCGGCCTCGCTGCTCATCCGCAGCGGCGCGGCGGATGTCGTCATCGCCGGCGGCACCGAGGCCGCGACCTGTCCGATCACCATCGCCGGGTTCAATGCCATCGGCGCCCTCAGCCGCAGGAACCACGATCCAGCCGGGGCCAGCAGGCCCTTCGACCGCGGCCGGGACGGCTTCGTGCTTGGCGAGGGGGCGGGCATCCTGGTGCTCGAATCGCTCGACCACCTCAAGCGCCGCGGCGGCGAGGCGCTCGCCCTGCTGCGTGGCTGCGGCAGCACCGATGATGCGCACCATGAGACCAATCCGGATCCGTCGGGTGCCTCGGTCGCCGCGGCGATCCGCCTGGCGCTCGGCGAGGCCGGCTTGGCTCCGGAGCTGATCGGCTACATCAATGCGCACGGGACCGCCACCCCCCTGAACGACTCCACCGAATCCCTCGCCCTGCATCATGCCTTCGGCGCCCACCTCCCGGGCATCTGGGTCAGCTCATCGAAGAGCATGATCGGGCACACCATGGGCGCCGCGGGCGCGCTCGAGGCGATCGCGACCATCGCCGCCCTGCGCAGTGGCGTCCTGCCGCCGACCATCAACCTCGAGGACCCGGATCCGGCCTGCGCGCTGCGCCACGTCGCCAACCGGGCGGTCGAGACGCCGATCGCCGCCGCGCTGTCGGTCAACATGGGCTTCGGCGGGCACAACGGCTGCGTGGTGTTCTCCCGCACCTGAGCCCGTGCACCTGCCAGGCCGGCTCAGGGCGTCCGCAGTCCAGGCGCGGTGGCGGCGCGGTAGGCCTCGACCAGGCCGCTCCTCCGTCCGCTGGGGGTGAGCACCGCGCGCACGAAGACCGCCCGCGGCGACCAGATGGTGACCTGCTCGGACGCGCGGGTGATGCCAGTATAGAGCAGCTCGCGCATCACCAGCGGATGGTCGACGTCGCTGGGCAGGATGACCTGGACATGGCGGTATTCGCTGCCCTGGGATTTGTGGATGGTCAGCACCCAGGCCGGATCATGGTGCGGCAGATCGGCGGTGGCGAAGGACAGCGTGCCGGCCGGGCGCGGGAAGATCACCCGCAGCCCGGAGCCGCTCTGCCAGCAGATGCCGATGTCGCCATTCATCAGGCCACGCACCCGGTCGTTGACGGTGATCATGATCGCGCGGCCGTGGTACCAGCCATCGCTGCGGGCGAGCGCACCCAGCTCGGCATCGACCGCCTCGCTGAGCGTCTGCGCCCCCCACGCTCCGCGGCGCAGGGCGCTGAGGACCTGGAATGAGCGCAGGCGCTCGAGGGCGGCGGCGGCATCCGCCGCGGCGGCTAGTGAGCGCGCATGCGCGAGGATGAGCTCGGCGAGCTGGCGCGGCGTGCCGGTGCAGATCGCGGTGATCGGCGGCGCGTCCACCGCAGCGCTCGCTCGCTCGGCATCGCCCGCGAGCACCGCCTCTGCGAGCTCGACCAGGGGCCGGCGCGCGCCGGCCCGATGGTTGTAGGTCAACGCGCACACCAGGCCGCGCAGCGCGCTGGCCGCGGCGGATGTGGGCAGCGGCACGCCTGCCGGCGCGAGCTCCTCGGCGCTCTGGCGGTCATAGTCCCCGGGTACGCCGGCGATGACGCACAGGTCGGCCAGCAGGTAGCCCGAGGCGACGCTGGTCAGCTGATGCGGATCGCCGACCAGCACCAGATGCGCGCTTTGCGTGAGCGCCGCGAGGATCGCCTCCAGCAGCACCGGATCGACCATCGACGCCTCGTCGACGATCACCAGCTCATGGCCGAGCGGATCGAGGGCATGGTGCCGCAGGCCGCCGCTGGCCGGGTTGGCCCCCAGCAGGGCATGGATGGTTGTCGCGCTGGTGGGGATGGCGCGGCGCACGTCATCCGGGCAGCCCGGCAACGCATCGCGCTGACCGGCAGCCGGTGCCGCGGTGGCGGCGCGCAGGGCACCGGCCAGGCGGTCGGCCGCCTTGCCGGTGGGTGCGGCGATGGCGATCGCCCCCGGCGCCATCTGGCGGTGCATCAGGAGCACCGCCAGCAGGCGGGCCACGGTGGTGGTCTTGCCCGTGCCCGGGCCGCCGGTGATCAGGCTGAGGCGCCGGCCGGCGTGGCGGTTGCGGATCACCGTGGCGACGGCGATCCGCTGCCAGGCGTGCGGCAGCTCTCCGCCGTCGTCGCTGAACAGCCGGGTGATGGCTGCGGCGGAGTCCTTGACGCTGATCCGGCCCGCGAGCGGGACAAGGCGGCGCAGGGCCTCGACGATGCGGCGCTCGGCGCGGTGATGGCGGAAGCTCTGGAGCAGGCCATCGCCGAACACCAGCACGCTCGGCTGGCGCCCATCGCCCAGCCAGGGCTCGCCCCAGGCGTGCCGCAGCCCCGCCTCATCCGGTGCCAGGATGTCGTCCTCGGGCGCGGCTGCGGATTCATCGGCACAGGGCAGCGGGCGGCCGGCGTGCGCCGCCAGGTTGACGGCGACATGGCCGGCCTCCTGCTGGATCTGCAGCAGCGCCGCGGCCGTGGCGAGGACCTCGCGGCGATCCTCCGGGCCGTGGCGCAGGAACCAGCGCGCCACCGCCAGGGTGGCCGGGCTGCAGGTGCCGGTGCGCCAGCGGTGCTCGAGCGCCTGTTCGACGCGGTTCATGGCCTGGACCCCGCATGGTGTCCGCCCAGGCACTCATCGAGCGCGGTGATGCACGCCGGGCTGGGCCGATGCACCAGCCAGCCGGAGGACGGATGGTCATGGCTCAGGCCGCGCAGATAGCAGTAGGCGGCGCCACCCAGGTGCCGGTGCGGTGCATATTCCGGCAGACGGTTGCCGAGATGGCGATGCAGGGCGATGAGGTAGAGCATCCACTGCAGCGGATAGGCGTGCTCGATGGCGTTGTCCAGCAGCGCCTGGCTGCCGTAGGCGTCGCGCGTGGGCCCGAGCCGGTTCGACTTCCAGTCGATCACCCACCAGCGGCCCTCGATGCAGGCGATCAGATCGGCCCGGCCGGTGAGGAAGCCGGCGAGGTCGTGGCTGCGCAGCGACTGCATGCGGCTCGCCCACGCCTGCGTGAGCAGCTGGTCGGCATGGTTGCGGAACACCGCCGCCACGCCGTCGAGCCCGTGCTCGGCGGCGATGGCGAGGTCGAAGGACCATTCATGGCGCATGGATGCGGACGGCAGGTCCGCCAGCCGCGTCCCGGTGCCCGGCACCCGGGTGTGCGCCAGCTCGCCGAGCAGGCCGACCACCACCGCCTCGTGCTCCGGGGCGATGCGCTCGCTGGACAGGAGGTTGCTGATGAGCGCCCTGGTGCCGGGCGCATCCGGCGCGCGCAGATCGGCACGCTCGATGATGCGATGCAGGCAATCACCCGGTCCGGCACCGGCGGGGAAGGCATGGATGCCGGACGCCGGGGCATCGTCCGCCGCCTCGGGCAGCTCATCGCCCAGGGCGCCCAGCAGCTCCTGCTGTTCGCTGCCCCGGGTCAGGCCGGTGAAGCTGGTGATCGACCACGCTGGACGGACGGCCGCCAGGGCAGGCTGGGAGCTGAGCGGCTGCCGGCCCTGCGGCAGCGGTGAGCGCGCGATTCCCGGCGGCGGCGCGACGACCACCTGGATGCCGGGCGCCGGGACCGTGCCCAGCGAGGTCCGCGCGGACGCGAGCGTGGGCGGCCGCGGGTAGTCATCGAGCGCAGCGCCGGTGGCGAGGTAGGTGCGTCCGCGCAGGGTCGCCCAGCCGAAGGAGCGCAGCTCATCCCGCACCGTCGCCCAGTCGCGCTCGGCGATCCCCGCCGCGCACAGCTGCGCCTTGGCCATGCCCGCGCTGTGTGCGAGCAGCAGCTGGGCCGCGGCCAAGGTGGCCGGTGACGGCACCGGCGGGCACAGCCATTCCCGGGTGGCGCGCGCCTGGGTGAAGCTCTGCGGCTCCGGACAGTCGGCCGGCGCCACCCCGGCGATCAGGCTCAGCCCGCTGCGGGCGGCATCGAGTCCCTTCGCCCCCAGCGGCCCCCAGGCGACATAGGTGCGCTCGGCGGCACGCGTCAGCGCGACGTAGACCTGGCGCACCGCCTCGGCGCGGCTGTCGGCATCGGCCGCCTGCGCGGTGGTCGCATCGACCTCGGTCCGCCAATCCCAGGTCCAGCCATGCGCGGTGTGCTGCGGGATCGGACGCGCGGCGGCCACCGTGCCATCCCTCAGGCTGACGAACAGGCTCGAGCGCCTGGGCGTGCACCACAGGAAGGGCGCGAACACCACCGGCCATTCCAGGCCCTTGGCGGCATGCACGGTCATCACCTGCACCGCGTCGCCGTCATCCTCCAGGCGCAGGCAGGCGGCTTCGGCGGCCACCTGGTCGCGGCGCTCGGCGCGCAGGAAGGCCAGCGCGACCGCCGGCCGCTCGCCCTGGGCATGCACCAGCTCGGCGACATGGGAGAGGTCGGTCAGGTAGCGTTCGCCACCGGCCTCGCCGAGGAGGCGGGCGCGGGTGGAGCGCTGGCGTACGATGCGGCTGACCACGCCCAGCACGCCGAGCTGGTGCCAGGCGCGGGCGAGCGCGCGCAGCTGGGCGAGCTCTGCACCCAGGTCGCCCGCGCTGCCGGCGAGCAGCTCCTCGCCCGCGCCCCACAGGCGGGTGCAGAGCGCGGCGCGCGCCAGCGCGCCATCATGCGGATCGGCCAGGCTGGCGAGGATGAGGGCGAACTCCCCGGCCGCCTCGCTGGCGAAGACGCTCTCCAGGCTGCGGTTGACCGCCGGGATGCCGGCGGCGCGCAGGGCATCCGCCACCGCCACCGCCTGGCGGTTGGTCGCGGTGAGCACCGCCGCATGCCTGGGCGCGAACGCCGCGCTCGCCGCCCGGCCGGGGCCGCCCGGCCGGGTCAGCCGGGCCTCGGCCAGCAGCCGATGCACCTCGCTGGCCACCGCGGCGGTCAGCAGGCGCTCGGCGTCGGCCTTCCTGCCCGCCTCCAGCCACCACCAGACCAGATGGCGGGGCGAGCCGTCGTCCAGACAGCCGGCGTCGCGTGCCGCGCGCACCTCGGTGTAGGCGATGCCCGGGTGGATGAAGGGCTGGCGCTGGTCGCGGAACAGGTGGTTGATCACCGCGACGCAACCGGGTGCGCTGCGGTGGTTGGCGGTCATGTGCTGGCGCTGGCCAGGCTCGACCGCGCTGTCGACGAACGCGAGATAGGCATGCAGGTCGGCTCCGCGGAAGCGGTAGATCGACTGCTTGGGGTCGCCGATGCAGCGCAGGAAGCCGCCGTGGAATAGGGAGGTGAGGATCTCGGCCTGCACCGGATCGGTATCCTGGAATTCGTCGATCAGGGCCGCCTGGTAGCGCGCCTGCAGCGCCGTGGTCAGGGCCGCACCGCGCCGCGCATCCCGCAGCGCCGCGCGCAGCTGGACCAGCACCCCATCCATGGTGATGACGCCGTCCTGGCTGCAGCCCGCCGCCAGGCGCTCATCGACCAGGTGCAGCAGCAGCCGACGTGCGGCTCCGCGCAGCCGCGACGCATCGCCGGTGAGGCGGGCCGCCTGCCACCGGCGATGCGCCTGCGCGCGGGCCTCGCTCGGCGTCAGGGATGGCCACGACGCCAGCAGCTCCGCCGGGTCGCCATCGGCCAGGATGGCGGGCCGGTCGGACCCGACCCAGGAACGGTAGTCACCGTCGAGTGCCGAGAACGTCAGCGGCTCCCCGCCGCCCGGCGCACCGGGCTCCAGCAGCAGGCGCACGATGGTGGGATCGTCCTCGCTGCTGACCAGCGCCCGCCAGGCCACCCGGCAGCTCGCCAGGCGGCGCTCCTCCTCGTCGGTGGCGATGGCGATGTCGGGCGGCAGGCCGATGAGGCCGGCGAATTGGCTGAGCACGCGCAGGCAGAAGCCGTGGATGGTGCTGATCGGTGCCTGGTCGACCACCGCTTCGGCCGCGGCCAGGCGCCGCGCATCGTCAGCCAGATGCGCCAAGCGCCGGGCATGGTAGCGCGCCAGGAAGCCGTCGGCGCGCGCCTCCGCCATCAGCGCGTCATCGGGGACCTGCACCGCCCACAGCCGACGCGCGAGCGCCAGGCGCTGCCTCAGGCGCTGGCGCAGCTCATCGGTGGCCTTGTTGGTGAAGGTGACCAGCAGGATGCCATCGAGGGCCGGATGGACGCCATCGGTCAGGCCTTCCACCAGCAGGCGGATGACCAGCGCCGTCAGGGAGAAGGTCTTGCCGGTGCCGGCGCTGGCCTCGAGCACGGCGGTGACCGGCTCCAGGCGGTGGCCATCGAGGTCGAAGGCGGTCATGCCGGACTCCCGGAACGGCCCAGCACGGCGTGCACCACAGGTCGCCACAGCCGCTCGATGAAGCCGTGCCACGCTGCAGTCGGGTTGTCTATCCCGCGCCACAGCAGCCTGGTCCAGGCCCGCGGTGCGGCCAATTCGCTGCGCAGGGTGCTCTCGCCGGCATCATCGGCGCCGGATCGCCACGCTGCGAGATGGCTGGCCAGGAGGTCGGCGTTGATGCCGTCGCCGTGGACATCCCAGCAGTTCGCCGCCAGGTCGGGGAAGTGCGGCTGCGGACGCTGCCAGGCGGCCCGCAAGGCATCGGCGATGCCGGCCCACTGCCGTTCATCGGCAGCTTCCACGGCCAGGGTGCAGCAGCCATGCAGCTGCCGTGCGAGGCCGCTGCCACGGTCGAGGCCGATGATCACCGTGGTCAGCGGGGCGGTGCCGGCCTGGCGCGCCTGGGCGTTGACCAGCTGGTGGAGCACCCAGCCGGCGAGCAGATGGCGCCCGCTGAGCGCGCCGCTGTGCAGCGCCAGCGCTCGATGGCCATCGCAGCGCGTGATGCTGCCGATGACGCGCTGCGGCGCTCCGCCGCCGGGCAGCGCGACATCCACCCGCCAGGAGCTGGCGAGCAGCTCTGCGCGCTGCGGCTCCTCGCCGCCGAGCGCGGCATCGAGCCTCGCCTTGAGCGTCACGGCATCGGCGGTGATCGCCATGAGCAGGTTGGCCCCCGCCGGGCCGTGCGGCAGCGCGCCATCCTGGCGCAGCTTCGCCTCCGCCGGCACCTCGCCGGCGAGCAGCCCTGCGAGCACCGTGTCGCGCAGCCGCCAGGAATCCAGCCCAGCGAGCTCGATCGGCTCGTGATCGGCCAGGGCGTCATCGCGGGCGAAGCGCAGGGCGAGCACGCTCTCGCAGAACGCCCGTGCCGGATCGCCCAGCCACAGCTGCAGATCGGACGGCCGCAGGTCCTGCGGCACCTGTGCGCGGGAGGCGCCGGTGATGAACGGCCGGACGCCGGGCTGCTGCTCGCCGGCATCGCGCGCGCGACGCGCCAGCGCCGCGGCGCAGGCCAGCGCATCATGGCTGCGCGGGAGCGTGCCCGTGCCGTCGAAATACGCCGTCGCGCTGGCGTGCAGGCGGTGCTCGACCAGCACCGCATCCCGGCCGCGGGCCAGCGGCGCTTGGTGCTGGACCTCGGCATCGAGGACGCGCAGCAGATCGTCGATCACCGAGGATGCTTCGCGCGGGCTGCCGTCGAGCGTCGCCCAGCCGGTCCACGACAGGTGCACGCGCTGGCGCGCGGCCAGGAGCAGGTCGAGGACCAGCTGGCGCGCATCCAGGCGCACGCTGAGATCGCCACGGCGCCGCCTGGTGGCGGCGACATCGAAGGCGCTGGTGGTGACCAGGCGCGGGAACGAGCTGTCGAGTCCGAGCACGGCGATCACGGCATGGGGCGCATGGCGCAAGGCGGAGAGCGGTGCGACGGTGATGCCGCCGCGCGACCAGGCCGAGGCGAGCTGATCCTCCATGAGCATGCGGCCGAGGTGCTTGCGGATGGTGCGCAGGTCGGGGTCGGCGGCCTCGCGCGGGATGGCGGCGATGGCGCCGCGCATGAGCGATAGCGCATGCAGCTCGGGACCGCGGTCGGCGGCGACCAGGTCGGCGAGCAGGGTGAAGAGCAGCGCCCGCCAGCTGGCGACCGGCATGGTCCTGGTGCCATCGCCGACCGCCTCGGCGAAGCGCACCAGGAGGTCGAGGTAGACGGCGATCCCGCCGATCGCGTCGTCATCGCCGAGCAGGCGCGCCCCGGCCGGCCAGCGGCCGGGCACCACCACCTCCTGCGGGCCGGTCAGCAGGCCCAGCAGCAGGCGGTCCACCCCGGCGCGCCAGCTGCCCTCGTCGCTGCGGTAGGCGCTGCTGCGTGCGCGCTGGAGCGCATCCAGCCCCCAGGAGATGCCGGCATCCTCCAGGCGGTGGCGCAGCAGGGCGAGATCCTGCTCATCCAGGCCGAAGCGCCGGCGCAGCGCCGGTGCGTCGCACGGCGAGAGCACCTCCTCCAGGCTCGCCGCGCGCCCCGGCAGCTCGAGGATGGCGAGCAGGGCGGTGATCAGCGGATCGACGGCAGCCGGCTGGCCGACGATGCGCACCGGGAAGCGGATGCCATCGCCGCGGTCCTCGCCCAGCACCGCGACCAGCAGCGCTGCGTAGGTCTCCAGATCGGTGACCGCGACCAGCACCTCATCCGGACGGGGGGCGTGCGGGCGGGCCAGCGCATCGACCAGCGCATCGCGCAGCACCTCGGCTTCGCGCAGCGGGCTGTGGGCGCGATGCACGGTGAGGCTGCGGTCGAGCGGGCCGCGCCAGATCAATGGGCCGCTGCGGGCATCCCAGATCTGCGCCTGCAGCTGCGCCAGCAGCGAGGCGTCGTCCGGCAGGGTGCGTGGCAGGATGGCATCGAAGTCGACGGTGCGCGTCCTGCCCTCGCCGAGATCGGCGAGCAGCACCGCGAGATCATGCGCCTGGCGCGCCCAGGCGGCCAGCAGGGGATGACTTCCGGCAAGTCGGCCTCCCATCGGGGTGGTCTCGGGATCGTAGTCCTCGCGCTCGTTGTCCAGCGCCGTCCACAGGCTCTTCTCCGTGGCGGGCATCAGATGCAGGATGCGCAGGGCGACCCCGCCATGATCCCCCAGCGCTGTCAGCAGCCGCACCAGCAGCGGCGGCAGCGCGCTCGGGGCGATCAGCCACAGCGCCTGCGGGCAGCCGGCGGGAGGCGGCTGCCCATCCGTCAGCGCACGGGTCAGGGCTTCCAGGCGGCTCGACAGCGGCGGCAGCGCGCCGGCGCGCTCGCGCAGGCGCGCCCACAGGAGCGGCAGCCACGGGACGGAGGCGGCCTCGGCCACCGGCTTCCCCGCACTCCAGGCCGCGATCCAGTCCGGGCGCTCGAACTGGTAGCGATCCAGGATGCCGGCCAGGTGCACCGCCAGGGCATGCCGTCCGGCGCGGTCGAGCCTGGCGGTCGCTTGGCAGAGGCCATCGCACTGCGGGCTGCCTGCCAGCCATGCCTGGTCGGCCAGGGCGGCATCGATCGACCAGATCAGCGCTTCCACTCCATAAGGGTCGGGACCGCCGGGCGGCGCCACCAGGCTGCGGCAGAACGCGCCGACCGGACGCAGATCGAGGCCGGCGGCGATGCCGTGCTCCGAGCGGAGCGCCAGCTCGGTGGTCAGCCAGCGGCCGATCACCTGCCCATGCACCAGCAGGGTGTGGGCCGCGAGCGGATCGCTCGCCTGGTTGCGCGCCAGATCCTGCGCCAGCAGATCCACCGCATCCTCGAAGCGGGTGTGGGCGATGATGGTGCAGGTCATGGCGTCGCATGCCGCTGACGGGATGGCAGGCTCAGGCCAGCCGGCTGGTCGGCGCGCTCGGGGATCGTGGTCACGGCAGCGGGCAGTGTGGCTGGCCATTCGGCGCTGGCGAGCCATTTGCGCCGGCTGCGGCGAGGGCGGGTCCCGTGAAGGCCGGCGGCACGCCCTAGAAGGGCAGCGCCAGCGCGCCCGGCTGGCGGTGGCTGAGCGTCAGGATCGCGGCCGAGAACAGGTTCAGCGCGCCCAGCACCAGCAGCGCCCGCAGCAGCCAGCGCCAGACGACGGCGAGTTCGGGCAGCCACAGCTGCACGCGCGCACCCAGGTGATACTGGTGCACGCCGCAGGCGCCCAGCGCCAGGAGGGTGGTCTCCACCACCCACGCCTGCATCAGCGGCTGGGTGCCCACCGACTCGAGGCAGGCGAGGCACAGCACCGTCAGCACGCTGGAGAGCGCCACCGAGGTGATGGCGCGCAGGGAGGAGAGCGCTCCGGATGCCCACAGCGCCACATAGGGGCCGACGGGGAAGATGGCGAAGGCCAGCAGCCACCAGAGGGGGCGGAGGTGGCGGACGGGGCGTGCACTCGGCTCGATCACAGGTATCCCCGGGCGAAGGTGGACGGGAGGCGATGCTCGGGTCTGCGATTCGGCCGAGCTGCGGCCTTCTCCCCAGCTCGCCGCGCGGCGGGTGGCTGCGGAGGTCCGCCGGATCAGGGCGCGCCGGGTGCGAGCCAGTGCACGGCGTTCTCGACCACGCGCAGCGGCTCGGCCTGCAGGTAGATGGGGAAGATCTCGTGGCCGGGCCGGAAGTAGCACACCCGCCCCTTGCCCACCTGCCAGGCGGCGCCGCTCAAGGCGAAGGTCTCGCCCTTGTCCCAGTGCTCGCTGAAGACCACCGCATCGGGCTTCGGGACATGGAAGGGGCCGCCGTACATCTCGGTCTGGGGGATGTCCCAATGCGCCGGCAGTCCGCGGGCGAGCGGATGGTCGCTCAAAAGGGTGGTCACATGGCTCGGGGCGCCGTCGGCGCGCCAGGCCGGGAACACGCAGCGTGGCAGGGTCAGCTGGTAGTGGTCGCCGATATGCTCGAACGCCGGCGAGAGCGGCGTCTCCGGCTTGACCGCCTGGCCGATCGGCTCGCGATCGAGGAAGGTCCACTGGGCGGTGGCGCGCTCGGCCTCGGGCAGGCTGGCCAGGGCGTCGCTCTTGGCGCGTTCCTGCATCAGGCGGATGAAGGGCTTGGACCAGTGAGCGGAGTGCAGCGCGAGCAGGCCCAGGCGACCACTGAGCACGCGCGACACCACCCGCTCGGCGCGCGCGTCGTCGACATCGCGGTGGTGCTTATGCCCCCACCAGATCACCACATCGGTGCGATCGAGGACCTGCTCATCAAGCCCCTGCTCCTCATCGGCGAGGCGGACCGCGGTGGCGCTGATGCCGAGGGTCTTGAGATGGGCGACCAGGGCCTCGCCGAGGAAGCTGGTGCCATAGGCCTGATGCTGCTCGGGCTGCTGCTCATCCCACACCAGCACGCGGATCTCGCCGGCCGACAGCAGGGCATGGGCCAGGATGAAGACCAGGAGGGAGCGCCCCACCCGGCTGCATGCATGAGCGAACGCAGCGCGCATCAGGAGAGGGACGGAAGCGGAGAGTATGTGCATGATGACGTCGGCGGTAGAGGGGGTCGTGCTGGATGCGAGCGTGCATTGAAGGGATCGAAGAACAAGGGGATACGCGATCTGCCGCACCCTGTTGCCACCCGCCGCACGTGATCGCGCACGCACGTCAGTGCTGCAGATCGAGCATCTTCGCTGCATAGCGCTGGCCGAGCGTGCGCGCCGAAGCGGCATTGTAATGGAGGAAATCGCCCTTGTGCTCCAGCCCCGCGGCCGACACCCAGCCGACATGCGGCACCGTCTGCGCGAGCTCGTGGAGCGCGGCATTGAAGGCCGCCGTGTCAGGGTCCGCCGGATCCTTGAAGTTCGACAGTTCACCGGCGACGAAGGGGATCTCGCCCGCCGCGAGATCCTGGCGCAATCGGGCGATCAGCGCGGTGAGGGACTGGGCATAGGCGACATGGGCGTGGACATCCGATTCGCCCTGGTGCCAGATGATGCCCGTCAGCACGCCGGCCTTGGTCGCCTCCCGCACCCGCCGGAGCATGTCGTCATAGGGGTGCGTCGCGGTGGCCTTGTCCGTCGCTCCGGGCACCCACACGGTGATCGAGGTGCCACCGACGGCGCAGGGGATGAGGCCGATGCGCACCTGCGGCTCCGCCTGCGCCAGCTGCTTGCCGAAGGCCAGGCCCGGTCCCACACCGGCCGCAGGCTTGTCGAAGTGCAGGGGGTCCCTGGCCGGCTGCCAGGTGAGGTCCTTGGCGAGCATGGAGACACGGGGATCGATCCGCGTGCTCTCCTCGTCAACCACCCCGCGGCCGGCCATGTTCGACTGGCCGATCAGCAGGTAGAGATGGAAGTGGGGATCAGGCAGGGGCGTCTGATCCTGGGCCTCTGCCAGACCAAGCAGGCACAGGCCGAGCAGCAGCAGGTGGCCGGGCAGGCGGCGGCACGCGCTCTCCATGGGCACCGGCTCTCGCATGGGCATCGTCAGCAGCCTAGCAGAGGCCCGGCGGTTGGGTAGGGCGCGGGTGGTCGTCGTACAGCAGCAGTCCGGGCGTAGATCCCCCGCATCAGCGGAAACCCGTTGCCCCGCGAGGGCCGCGATGGGAGTATCCGCCATGATCATCTTGTCGGTCCTGCTGCTCATCGCCATCTGGATGGCGCGCTATGCCGACGGGCATCTGCTGCATGACGGAAGCCTGCCGATCAGGATCGTCAGCCTGGTCGCCGAGCAGGCGGTGCTGCTCACCATCATCGTGCTGGTCCTCCTCGGCGTGGCGTTGTTCCTGCGCCGGCAGTGGCGCTTCGCCATCCTGGGGCTGGAGATCCTCCTCGGTGCGGTGCTGGCGGTCATCATCCTCGGCCTCGCCATCCAGGGCAATCAGGGATGGGAGACGAGGGTCTCGCCCCGACCTCCGGATGGCGCACCGGCAAACCCGCGTTGACGCGCGCTACGGCGGACCTCCATGGGCGCACGGTCAGCAGCGCAAGGTATCACACACGGCGGCTCCAATACCATTATTAGATATGTATATCCTATTAATCGATACCAGCATTGCGCCATGACGCCAGCCCACGGCCCAGGGAGATGATCATGCCGCAGGACCCCGGTCCGGCGACTCCGCATGATGCCCAGGAGATCATCGGCGCCTGGGCGGCTGCATGCGCTCAGCGCTCGGCCGCCGCCCAGGGCTCGCCCATGGCCACCTCGTCGTCCCACCCGCCGCTGTTCACAGCGGCGAGCCGGCGGAGCGATCTCGTCGCGGCCTATCCCGAGGTCGACGGCGTATGCGAGCGGCTCGGCTTCAGCGGGGAGATGACGCTGGGCGACTGGTGCTTGAGCCCCGACTGGGCGCTGCTGGAGCTGGCGCGCGCAGCCAAGCCGCCGCCACCGCCGGCAGCATGCGACTGGTCGATGGTGACGATCCCCGAGCTCATCCAGGACATCATCGTCACCCATCATCTGCCCCTGCGGCGCGAACTCGGGCGTCTGGGTGTGCTGATCAGGAGCTTCTGCGCCCGTCACCCGGAATTCGCCCAGATCGACCTCGACGGCCTGGCGTCGCGCTTCTCGGCCGAGGTGACCATCCATATCGACCATGAGGAGGCGGTGGTCTTCCCCCTGAGCATCGCCATCGAGGCCGCGAGCAGGGGGCAGCAGGAGGCCATCCCGGCGAGCAAAGACGTCACCGCGGCCATCCGTTTCATGAGCCTCGGCCACGAGGACGCGGCAGGTACCATCCGCAGGCTGATGGGCCTGCTGCATGTGGTGCCCATGCGCAGCGCCGATCCCGACATCGCCGTGATCAGCGAGGGCCTGAACGCGCTGCACGCCGACATGGTCATCCACGCCTACAAGGAAGAGAGCATCCTGCTGCCTGCGGTGGTGTTCGCCGATGAGCAGATCGCGGCTGGCGCGCACCTGCGCCTGCGGCCGATCTCCGGCAGCCGCGCGGAGGGCGATTCCGACCTGGCGGTCAGCGGCTGATCTCGCCTGGCACTGCGTTCATTCGGCATGGCGCGGGAAGGCGCACAGCGGGCGGGATGTCTGGGGCTGATTGAGCAGGTGATGGATGGTGAGCTTCTTGAACGCGGTCTCGACCGCGAGCATGGCGTTGTCGAGGCCGCGATGCAGGGGGCAGAGATTGGCGCCATGCCCTTCGAGACCGAGCGGGCATTCGGTGATGCGCACGATCGGATCCACCGCCTGGACCACGGCATAGACGGTGAGCTCCTTGGGCGATTTGATCAGGGTGAAGCCGCCGTAGAGACCGCGCTGCGATGATACCAGCCCGGCCTTGGCCAGGCCTTGCATGATCTTCGACAGGTAGCCGACTGGCACCTTGGTCCCTTCGGCGATGGCTTCGGCGGTATGGGCTTCCGTGGGCGAGTCGGCCAGGAAGACGATGGCGCGCAGGGCATATTCCGTGGTCTGCGAGATCATGGTGGGCCTGTGGGGGTGGTAGAGGAAGTTGCTCTAGAAGATATCTATATCCTGTAGCGCAAAATAAATAATCAATAAGCCGTTAATTATTGTTTTCACAAGTACTTACGCTGCCATCGGCGGCTGCCTCGCAGGCACGTTGTAGGGACGGCCGCATCAGGGCACTTGGCGGTCGAGGGCCTGACCGCTGCGGCCGCGCGCTCCGTTGATGGCGTTCGTCAGTCGGGCCCGCGAGGATCAGGTCGGCGGCGATGGGCCGCGGAGGTCCTTGAGCCATTGGTCGGCATCGCTGATGGAGGTGAAGGCCTCGGCAGTGATGCCGAATTCCTGGGCGAAGACGGAATACATGCGACCCATGCCGTACTGGACGCCATTGGTGGTGAAGACCTGGGCGACCCGTCCCGAGAACAGGTTGGTCAATGCCCCGGACCGCCGCGCACGTTCACGCATCTGCACCGCTGTGGGGTGATCATTCGAACCGCGCAGATCGACCAGCAGGTCGAGGCCGGGGACGAAATCCTTGTCGGCGAAGATCGTCGCGTAGCAGGCGTCGATCTCATCATTGACCATGGGCCCTGTGAGAACCAGTACCACCCGGTGCGCGGCGCGGTCAATGCTGTACGAGACGCCCATTCAACTCCACGTCCTTAGCTGCGGGATGAGTGCCAGGATGGGGGGTGCCGGCAACGTCGCAACCTGTTCACATATGGAGCACCACGGTGCGGCAGGTAGGGACCGACCAGGACTGCGCGCCTAGTGATGGATTCCCTGGTACGGCGGGCACCGCCGGGCGTGGCCAGCGGGGTGGCGACTGGGGGTGATGCACGGGATTCCTGGCGCGCCCATGATGACCGGCCGATCCGCCGTTGTCGGCTGCCTGATGGCGCACAGGGAACGCTGCCCGCCACCAGCGCATGTACGTCAGCCCATCATCGCATCCCATTATATGAAAGCCACTAACGACTAGATGTCAGGGGCGGCGAGCAACCCCATTCCAGGTGCGCCGAGAGGGGGCGGCGCACCATGGATGCCGTGGCCGTAGTACGCTCCCAAGCTCCCCCTGTCGGCGCCGCAGGGTACAATTGCGAGCGCGGGAAGTACGCACCTCGGGCGGTGACGATACCGGGCCGGGGGTCCGCTCAGCCAGCCATCTGCAGCAGCTGCTGGGCCAGGTCGATCTCGCGTTGCATGGAGGCGATGACCTGGGTGAGAGAGTTCTTGTCCATGCCGAGGTGGACCCACACCTGCGGGTCGAGGGTCATCTCGTTGAAGCTGCCGGAAATGCGGATCTTGCGCAGGGAGCAGAGGTAGTCGGCAAGCATGCACATGGCCGCCAACTTCGGATTGGCCGCGTGGGTGAGATCATGCTGGTAGCGGATGGTGTCGATCAGGGCGGCGTCGAGACCCCAGTGGGTGCATAGCCATGCCGCGACATCTCCGTCATCAGTGCCGATCACCTGCTGTGCGGCGGCACTGAAGCTGAGGCGCTTGTCCGCGGCCAGGAGGATGATCGAGCGCACCGCGTCAGGCATGTTCTCGACCAGGATCACTTTCCCGAGATCCTTCAGCAGGCCGATGCTGAAGGCGCTTTCGGGATCCCAGATGCGGCTCCGCTTGGCGATCTCCCGGCAGAGCCCGGCGGCGACCGCATTGTGGAACCAGAACTGGCGCATGTTGAAGCCGGTCGCCTGCTGCTGGAAGAGCGAGATGACCGAGACGGACAGGGCGATGGCCCTGATGGTCTTGAAGCCGAGCAAGGAGAGGGCGGACTCGAGATTGGCCACCGGCTGCGGCAGGGCGAAGGCGGCGCTGTTCGCCATCCTCAGGATCTTCGCCGCCATCCCCGCATCCTTGATCATGATCGCGGCCAGTTGCGGGATCGTCGTCTGCTCCTCGCCCGCCAGGCGCACCACTTGGGTGGTGATCTCCGGCAAGGACGGGATGGTGTGGATGCGTTCGACGATATCCGCCAGGGCATGTGACATCTCAGCCATGGTCGTCAGCCCATGGCCTGCCGGGACGCATCACCGACGACGTGTTGGTGGTTGCTGTACTTCCGGGTCGGATGATTGATGACAGGCCTGCCTCCTCTGCATCCCTGGCTGAGATGGCTGTGTCTGCAGCCCTCTGACGGTTCAGCGGCGTGCGGTCTGCACCAGGTCACGGCGCGGACGTCGACGTACTGCCAGGGCACTACCATAACGTGTCATCTCCAGGGCTCGCAACCCATTCCACTGCTGGAATATCGCCGCGGCGCCGCGCCCACGGCAGCGATGCGGCATGGACAAGATGCTCAGGCGATGGCCCGCCTCGGCGGCAGACTCCTGCCCGGTTCAGCTGATCGACCCCATCGGGGAAGCGAGCTGAAGCGGCGTCGCCAGACGCACAGACGGATCAGGGAGATGGCAGGGCGGTCAGCGGCCTGATCTTGATGTTCTTGAACCACACCAGATTGCCATGGTCCTGGAGGTCGATGTGGCCGGCGTGGTTGGTGCCGTATTTTGGCCAGGCCTTGAATTTGCTCTTGGCGAGGCGGGCCTTCCAGTCATCGCTATCGATCTCGCACTCCACCACCTTGGTCCCATTCAGCCAATGCTCAACATGGTTGCCGACATGGATGATGCGCACGTGGTTGAATTCGCCGACTGGATTGAGGTGCTTGTTCTGCGGTGCGTACATCGCATAGACCGAACTGGCGGCGGTGAGCGGATTGCGCCCATCGCCATTCTTGTCGTCGTCCAGTACCTGGCATTCCAGCCCGGACATGTAGGGCGCCTGGCCATCCTCGCTCACCAGGTACATGATGCCGCTGTTGCCGCCAGGGGAGATCTTCCAGTCGGCCTGGAGCTCGAAATCCCCATAGGTCTCCAACGTCACGATGTCGCCGGCGCCCTCTTTGCGGAACAGGCAGCCGTCCTCAGCGATCCAACCGGGTGGGCATTCGGTCTTGTTGTAGCCGCGCCAGCCTTTGGTCGAGGTGCCGTCGAACAGCAGCGTCCAATGCTGCTGCTTCTCAGCCTCGCTCAACTGATTGTCACGCGGCGGTTGGACGGAGGTCAGGCTGGTGGCGCAGCCGCCGAGGAACAGGAGGGAGAAGGCGGCGACGTGCGCGAGGGAGCGGCTGATCATATGGGTAACCCCTGGAGGGAGCGCGACCGTATAGCTCCATCGACCGGCAGGCAAGGGTCGACCCGAGGTCGAGGCATATCGCGGTCAAGCACCGATCATTCCTGTGCCCTGCGAGCCGGAGACTGTCACCGGATGAACTGATTCACTCGGTTCGGCGAGATCGAGCTAAGCGATTGATGTTGGAGGCAGGACTGTGGGACTTCGACCATGTTGGACATGGCATCTGACGTGCATCAGGTCTGGAGATTGGCTGATCGGCCTGGCGATCCATCGTGCAGTGGCACTGCTCCGCCAGGACGTCACCTATCGATCCGCAGGCACGCTACTTGGACGAGCGCAATATCTCCAGCCCGCTCAATTTGGGCAGGTCGGTTGTGGTCGTGAAGCTGATGACGATTTGCCCGGCCGCAGTGGCGGTTGCCGGGTAGTCCCGGACCACGGCTATCTTTGGTCCGTGGGCGGCGGCGACGATATCGAATCCAGTCTGCACCGCGAGGCCATTGATGATTATGCCGAAGACGCGTTCCCCGGGTTTGGTCCAGTAGATTTCCGCGAAATGCAGGCGAACGACATAGGGGGAACCGGATGCGAGTCCTGGAATGGCATAGACCATATCCGATCCGACGCGCTCGTTCTCGTAGACGGCCTCGGGGGCCGCATTGATGACGCCGGTCGTGTTCACGGGGACACCAAGCGCTTCGACTATTCCGCCAGTGACGTAGCTATCGGCGGCGAATGGTCCGGCAGCCTCGCCCCCGCAGGCGATGGCGATGATCGTGGAACCGGCGAGACGAATCGGCGGTGGACTGCCAGCGGCCGGGGGGATGGCGACTTGCAGGCTGGCGATCTGGGCCTTGATCGCCTGCGCCCCATCGAGGTCGTGGCGGTGGACCGCGAGATCCTGACTGTGCGTGAGCGCGCGGATGAGGTCCTGGTACAGGATCCTCAAGCGCGCGTCATACTCCTGGTGGACCTGGACCTCCTGCTTCGCCTCGTCATCGATGAGCTTCTGGATATCGGCCGGCAGAGACGGGGCATCCTCGGCCCGCAGCGACGACCAGATGATCGCCAGGGAGAGGGAGGCGATGCGCAGGACGGCCATTGTCCACCTGGCCAACGCATTCAGCCGGCAAGGTGCGATGAAGGCCCTCGCCGGAAGCGGGTGAGGGAACCAGCTAGGGAGCGGCACGGATGATTTCCAGGCCGCAGAGCTTGGGATTCTGCACCACAGCGGCAAAGCTGATTGCCAGCCGACCGGTCGCGGTGGCCTTGGCTGTGAAATCGCGGACCAGCGCGATGCGTGGGCCGCCAGCAGCAACGATGATGTCGAGGTGCTTGAGCACCACCTCTCCGTTGATCAGGATGTCGAATACACGCTGCCCCGGATCGGCGAAATAATTTTCGGAGAAATGGAGCCGCACGACATACGATGCGCCCGGGACGAGCCCCGGGATGGAATAAGCCATATCCACGCCATAGCGCTCGTTCAGATAGACGCCCTCGGGGGCGGCATGCGCAATGCTGGAAGTGCGTACCGCTCCGCTGTAATGAGCATCATTGCCACCGGTGAATGCCTGATCGGCGAGGAAGGCGCCGACAGCTGTTCCGGCGCAGGCGATGGCGATAGCCACCGGGCCGGTACCGATGTGCGATGTCGCAGATGGGCTAGGGGGGGCGGACGGCTTTTTCCCCTGAAGGGCCTCAATCTGATCCTGGATGAGCGCCGTCCTGTCGAGGTCCAGCTGCTGCCGGGCTTGTTCATCGGCATGTTGCAGCGTGGTGACGAGCGCCTGGCGCAGGTTGGCGATCGTGGTCTTGAGTTCCTGCTGGAGGAGGAGCTCCTGGCTGCCGGCGACGTCTATCAATTTCTGGGCATCAGCGGGCAGCGGTGGGGCATCATCCGCACAGAGGACGACCGACGCGAACAGCGCAAGCACGGCAGCGGCGCTCGAGACGCCCCCCCGATCACGGTGGCGGAGGAGATTCCGGGCCGTGTCTCTCATTGTCCTCGTGCTGCGGGTCGCCACCTTGACGGCTGTACGGGTGTCCCGCCGTTCGTGGCGGTGCACGTGCGTCGATGCATTCTCCTGCGGCGATGATGAATCCATACAGAGCCAGAACCTCTTGGATGATCGTGAAGCACTAGGCCGAAATTCCATCGCTATTTTGACCACGCCAAAGATGGCGTAATTGGAGTGAACCACGCAGCTCGCATCAATGGCATCCCCATGACTGGCCCAGGAACGATTGCCACGGCCGTCGACACCATGAAAGCCGGCGACTTCGTTTATCTGCTGAAGCCATTCACCTTGAGCATTCTCCTTCCTGTGATTTTCGGCACCCTCTGTGCGATCGCTGAAGATAGAGAGCGCCGCACTTCAGCGCGGAGTGCGTGAGTGCACGGCGGAATTGGAGGTTGCCAATAGGTAACTTGAGGCTTTCGCCTACTCGGCGTCTCACCACCTCAACGTGCCTCAACGGTACATTGTTTCCAATAGCACTGTGATCGAGGAGGAACAAGCGAACCGTCCGCCGGAAGAATCGAGAGGCATGATGAAGCGCATTCGCATCAAAGCGAAGCGCATGAGTCAGCTCATGCAGTATCCGCTGATGATATCAAAGGTCAGTCAGAGCCCCATTGCCATGACCCATATTGACATGTCGGCCATGGCACAGGAGAGAATTGCATCTCTGCGCGAGGCCGATCCGCAGCGCCAAGTCGATGTTGCCATTGCCTAAGCTAGTGCAATGCATGGTGACCGGGGATTATGCCGCGTTATGTTTGATAACGTCATCGGGAATGCTTGGAAGCATAACGGTCGACAGCCACATCCGCTGATCGCTATTGGTGTCGTGGCCACGAAGCAACATGAGCGCACGGTGTATGTTCGCGATAATGGAGCCGGATTCGATATGTCTCAAGCGGACAGGCTCTTCGCGCCATTTCAGCGCTTTCATAGCATGGATGAATATCCTGGCTCCGGAATAGGACTGTCGATTGTCGCGCGCATCGTCCAACGTCTTGATGGACGGATCTGGGCCGAGAGCGAGGTGACCAAGGGATCTACGTTTTACATCGCGCTCGACGGGTCACCACCAGCCGGTTGTCAGTAGGATGAGCACCAGATGTGCCATCTCGTCCTCCTGTCCCGATGTCAGCCGCAAGAAGTCCCAGCAACTATCGGAAGGTCGGTTGAAGATTCCGTAAGCACGGATTCGAACGATGCGATAATCTCGACGAGCCCATCATATGAGCTCGGCTTCACCACGTAGTCGTCGGCACCCATCTCCCGGCATCGATGCATGTCGGCGACGCTCTCCGATCCGCTGAGGACGATGACCGCAATGGCATTGTAGAGGACATTTGTCTTGATCAGTTCGAGCAGGCTTCTGCCTGCTAGTCTGGGAACGCTCAGGTCATAGATGATCAGTGTGGGGCGAACCGCATCCGCATAGGGTCGCAATCGGTTGAGATAGAGCAGCGCGTCCGTGGCCCCTCCCATACTGTGCAACACGCCGGGCAAACCGCTTTGGAGGAAGGCCCGTGCAAACAACTGTCGGTCGTCCAGATCGTCATCGACATGGAGCAGATGCGGCATGCGGGGGGATGAGTGTCGGGGCACGTCGACCTCAATCGGCTTCCGGCGCGTCGCCCACTCGCTGATCAGATAGGCGATCTCCTTCCATCCTGCAAACAATGCCGGTTTGGCCAAGTAGCTGTCGGCCAAGGCACCGAGCGCTCGGTCTTGCGGCTGTGACGACCCGGTGAGCACCAGCGCCATCACCGAGCACAGCGCTGCGTTCTTGCGGATGTGTCGCAACACGTCGCCGCCAGACATCCCCGGCAAATCAAGTTCGATGATCACGATATCGGGCAGCCGGCCCGCGCGCGCGGCATGGTTGAGGGCGAGGATGCCGAATTCGCCAGTCGTCTGGCATTCGAGGACGCAGGGCAAGCTCAACGCCCGGCACGCCTGAACAAGCAGGTGAAAGTCATTCTGGTTGTCCTCGATGACCATCACACGGTATGGGGGGGTCATGGGATAACGAGCTCCATGCACGCAATGATGGTGGGAATGCGCCAAGCGGGACATGAGATCGGCATAGTGGGCCGCTTCCTGAAGCTCTAACTGGGGTCTATGGCAGGGTGAATGAGAAGATCGCGCCCTGACCGACGTGGGCGGTAGCCCAGATGCGGCCACCATGGCGGTGGACGATGCGCTGAACCGTTGCCAGGCCGATCCCGGTCCCCTCGAACTCCTTCGCGGTATGCAAACGTTGGAACGCGCCGAAGAGCTTCGCCGCATATACATTGTCGAAGCCTGCGCCGTTGTCGCGGACGAAGTACGTGCGCTCGGAGCCCTCAATGGCGCAGCCGAACTCGACGCGTGCCATGGCCGTCTTGGAGGTGAACTTCCATGCGTTGCCGAGAAGGTTCCCGAGAACAATGCGCATCAGACCCGCATCGCAGCTCGCCACTGCCGCATCCCCGACGGTGAAATCGACAGGATGTGCGGGATGTGCTTCTGCAAGGTGGGCGCCAAGCTCAGCGGCAATTGTCGATAGATTGATATTACTCCGGTTCAACGCCACTCTGGACACGCGCGCCAGTGAGAGCAGGTCGTCGATGAGCAGACTCATGCGTTGGGTTGCAGCGCGGATGCGTCGAAGGTGCTTCTGCCCCTCCGCATTCAGCTGATCGCCGTGATCCTCGAGGAGGAATTGGCTGAATCCGTCGATGCTCCGCAACGGCGCGCGAAGATCGTGCGACACCGAGCAGGAAAAGGCATCCAGCTCCTTGTTGGCTGCCATCAGCTCCGCCGTACGCTCCATCACCCGTCGTTCGAGGTCAGCATTGAGTCGCAGGATCTCATTCTCTGCCCTTCGCCGCTCGGTGATGTCGCGGAACACCATGACGCCGCCAAGAATGCGCCCCCGGTCGTCGATGATCGGGGCGGCCGAATCATCGATCGGTATGGTCGTCGCGTCCCTGCGGGCGAGCGTGACGCCATCTTCGAGCAGGACCGTGCACCGTCCGGTGAGCGCCCGCGAAATAGGATTCTCGGGGAGCTGTTTGGTCTTCGCATCGAGGAGGTTCAAGATCTCCATTACCGGCTTGCCGATCACCTCCGCGGAGGCCCAGCCGGTGAGCTGCTCGCCGATGCGGTTTAAGAAGGTGATGCGTTCATCCGCGTCGGTCACGATGACCGCGTCGCCAATCGAGCGGAGAGTGGTCGATAGCAGCTGCTCCCGCTCGCGCAGAAGCGCTTCGACCGAGTGGCGATAGAGCGCGATCTCGATGACGCAGCGCAACTCCGCATCCTTGAACGGTTTGAGCAGATAGCCGAAGGGTTCGCTGCGTTTAGCGCGATCCAGCGTCGCCACATCGGAGAAGGCGGTGAGGTACACCACGGGGACGTTCAACTCCTCGGTCACCATTTGGGCGGCCTGGATGCCGTCGACGTGGCCGGGCATGCTGATGTCCATCAGGACCAGGCTGGGAGACAGCGATCGTGCCTTGTCGAGGGCCTCCTCACCAGAATGCGCCACTCCTACCACCGAGTAACCGAGGGCGGTGAGCGTCCGCATGATGTCCTTGGCGACGATGCGCTCATCCTCGACGACCAGGACCCCCCGGGTGCTGGTGTGGATGCGGTTGAACGTGGAGGCACTTACGATGTCTTGCATGCACATCCTTCAAGGACAGCGCGGCGTGAGCTCAAGGGGCCAGAATCCCTGAGGAGACTCGTCCATGCCCCCCATACGGCGTTGCTGGGTGCGGCCCGATGCAGGGTTCCCGGAATCATGGCGTCCGACTCTCCCGCTGGATGAGACCATGATCCCCGAGCATGTCGCGAATCAGTCCGTTGAGCTGGCTGGGATCGAAGGGCTTATCAATGCGGCGGTTAGGGACCAGGCGCATAAACTCGATGGCGCGCGGGGTGAAGACGCCCCCGGTCATGAAAGCCATCCGTCGCGCCTGGTCGGGATGGCGGCTGAGCAGCTGTCCGTGGAAATCGATGCCGGACAAAACGGGCATCATCACATCGCAGAGGATGCAATCGAAGCGCATGCCGCCATCGATCAGCGCCAGCGCCTCGGCTGCGGTCTTGGGGCAGGTGACCGCGTGCTCATCATCGAGGAGGCGACTGATGCAGGTGCGCATCATCGGCTCATCGTCGACCACCAGGAGATAGCCCCGAATTCCCGCGGGAGCAGGTGGCTCAAGCGGTCGCGTCAGCTCAGCCGTCGCTGTGTGCGCGGCAGGCAGCACCACCCGCACCGTCGTCCCCGTGCCTGGCCGGCTCTCAATCTCGATCTCGCCACCAATCGACTTGATGATGCCGTGGCAAATCGAGAGTCCCAGGCCGGTGCCTTGCCCAGCATCCTTAGTGGTGAAAAAGGGCTCGAAGACCCGCTTCAGGACCTCGGGAGACATTCCTGGGCCGGTATCGCACACTTCTACCAGCGCACGTCCAGCCTGGTCTGTGGTGGTACGGATGGTGACCTGGTTGGTATCGCCGCCATCCACAGGCATGGCGTGCGCCGCGTTCAGCAGGATATTCAGGAATACCTGCTCCAGGCGCGTCGATTCAGCCTCGACGAGCGGTGGACTGCCGAATATCCTGACGATGCTAGCTCGCGGGCGGAGCTCGGTATCCGCCATCTCGAGGGCATGCTCTAGGACCTCATGAAGATCGACAGCAGCGGTGGTTCCGGGCGCATTCCGGCAAAATCCTTTCAGATCGGCGACGATACGCCGGACGCGATCGATACCGCTCAGCGCATCTGAGAGGGCGACTTCGACTTCCGCGGCCCACTCCTTCCCCGGCGTTCTGCCAGCCGCTTGCAGCTCGGCCTGGTGGGCGCGCATCTCGTTCAGCGCGAAGCGCGTATTGGACAGGATGAAGCTGAGCGGATTGTTCACTTCATGGGCTACTCCTGCAGCCATGATGCCGACCGATGCCAGACGATCGGCGTGTTCAAGCTGCCGCTGCAGTCTCTTCTGCTCGCTGATATCGCGGAATACCATCACCGCGCCGAGTATGCGCCCGCGGTCGTCGACGATCGGGGCTGTACTGTCGGTGACCAGGCGTTCACTGCCGTCCGGATTGGCGAGTGCCCCCTCGACGTTGATCGTTCCGCCCACGCGCAAGGCGTGCTCCATCGGATTCTCCAGTGCGGTTCGTGATCGCTCGTCGACCAGCCTGAATACGTCCCGGCACGGGCGGCCGATGGCGTGCTCCAGTCGTTCTCCGATCAGGGCTTCGGCGACGGGATTCATGTAATTGATCCGCCCCATGGGGTCAGTGGACACCACGCCATCGCCGATCGACCGCAGGGTGGTGGTGAGCCAGTTTTCGCGATCGCGTAGGCGCTTGTCCATCTCGTGCCGATAGAGGGCGATCTCGACCGCACTGCGCAGCTCGTTGGGCTTGACCGGCTTGAGCAGGTAGCTGAGTGGTTCGGTCACTTTCGCCCGTTCCACGGTGGCAGCGTCCGCATAGGCGGTCAGGTAGATGACCGGGATATCAAAGCGCCTGCGCAGGATCCCAGCGGTCTCGATGCCGTCGCGATCGCCCTTGATGTGGATATCCATGAGGACGAGGTCAGGGCATCGCGCGGTAGCGAGGCCGATGGCCTGATCGGAAGTCGCTGCGGTCTCAGGGACCTCATAGCCAAGATCGGTGAGGCTACGCTGGATGTCCCTGGCGACGATGCGCTCGTCTTCGACCACCAGGATGTGTTTAACCGTTCCCATCAGCTCCCCCGTTGTTCGGATGCGAACGTGAAGCGAAATGTCGTGCCGCCGTCCCGCGCGATCTCGACGCGGGCGTCAATCTGATCGGCGAAGGTGAACACGAGGTCAAGGCCGAGCGATTCCGTATGCCGCGGATCGAGGTCGACGGGCATTCCGACGCCGTCGTCCTGCACCGAGAGCTCAAGGAGCTGCGGATTGAGACGTCGAAGGACGATGCGGATGACGCCTGAGTCCCGTCCGCGGAATGCGTGTTTTAGGCAGTTGGTGGCCAACTCGTTGACGATCAGCCCGCAGGGGATCGCCAGATCGATGGCCAGTCGGATATCGCTGAGATCGAGCACCCGGACGATGCCGCGTACGGCGGCGTCGTGGGTGTGGAGGAGATTGTCGACCAAGGTGATGACATACTCAGTGAAATCGATATGCGAGAGATTGGCTGATTGATAGAGCTTCTCATGAACCAGGGCAATGGATTGGACACGGTCTTGGCTCTTATGGAAGATGTCCCGCGCCGCCGGATCAGCCAGATACCGTGCCTGCAGATTGAGCAGGCTGGAGATGACCTGGAGATTGTTCTTGACCCGGTGGTGGATTTCCTTGAGCAGCACCTCCTTCTCGCGCAGGGAGACCCGGACCGCCTGCTCGGAGCGCACGACCTCCTTCTGGATATCCTCAAGTCGATCCTTTTCGGTCGCCAGATCGTCGAGGATGTTGAGGACGGCACGTTCGGTTTCCTCCAGGCGCTGCTTCTCCACTCCGGAATCCTCGAGGATGTTGAGCACCGCACGCTGAGCATCCTGCAAACGACCCTTTTCAGCCGCGAAATCCTCGAGGATGTTGAGCACCGCCCGTGCGTGCTCGGCCGTCCCGAATGGAGATTCACGGGCGATCATCGAATCCTCATCGGACCGGCTGTGGCTGGGACGCGGCTTTTTTGAGCTCCTCGATCTCCTTCTTGAGCTCGATCATCTTCAACTCTCGACCTACCGTGAGTTTCTGGAACCGTTCCAGCTCCGCGATTCTCTCGAGCTCCTTGGTGCGCTGCTCGGCAACCTGCTCCTCCGCGTTCTTCTGGGCGGTCACGTCGCGCGCGGCGGCGAAGACTCCAAGCACGTTTCCGTCGGTATCCTTGTAGACCGAGGCGTTGTAGAGGACGTTAGTATGCGCTCCTCCCCGGCTGCGGATGGTGAGCGGATAGTCGGTCACGAAGCCCTTCGAGAATACTTGCTGGTATCCTTCGCGCGCCTTCTCGGTTTCGGCGAAGTAATCGCAGAAGTCGGTGCCGATGAGCTTCTCGCGTGCGATCCCCGTGACCTTGACCGTGGCCTCGTTGACGTCGGTAATCTTCCCCTCCGCGCTGATCGTTACCAGCGGATCGCGAGTCGCCTCGATCAGGCTGCGCGAATACTGCGAGGCCGAGCGCACCTTCTCCTCCGCCAGTTGCTTCTCCGAGATGTCGCTCGACATGAGGAGGTAGCCAACGGGAATCCCCGCGGTGCTATTGCGTGGGGTGACGACCACACTCGCGGCAAAGCGGGAACCATCCTTGCGGACATGCACCAGTTCTCCCTCGGCCAGCCCCTTCCTGCAGGCAGTTTCGAGCAGGAGGTTGACCGCCCCGGAGGCGATATACTCCGGGGTATGAAGAGTTCCGGAGTCCTTTCCGAGGATCTCGCTCTCGGTATAGCCATAATTCCGGCGCGCCCCCTCGTTCCACGAGAGCACGCGCTGGTCGAGATCAAGACCAATGATGGAGTACTTGATGGAGCTTTGCATGATGTTATCGAGGAGGTTTTTGGTTTCGGTAAACTCGCGCATGATCTGCTTGGACTCGGTGACATTGCGCGCCGCCGCGCACACGCCGAGCACGTTGCCATCGACACTTTTGTAGACCGATGCGTTGTACAGGACGTCGGTAAGGCGCCCGTCTCGGTGTCGTATGGTGAGCGGATAATCGGTGACCGATCCTTTTGAGAACACTTCGAGATAGCCCTCACGCGCCTTTCCCTGGTCGGTGAAATAATCGAAGAAGTCCGTACCAATGAGCGCTTCGCGGGAGACCCCGGTTACCTTGATGGTTGCCTCGTTCATATCGGTGACCTTGCCGTCGGGGCTGATCATGATCAGCGGGTCCTGGCTCGCTTCGATCAGACTGCGTGCATATTGCGACGCCCCACGGATGAGTTCGTCAGCACGCTTCCGCGCAGTGATATCGCGGATGGTGCTCGAGACCATGGCCCCCTCCTCGGTCTCGAGCGGGCTCAAGCTCACCTCAATGGGGAATTCGGAGCCGTCCTTCCGCCGTCCATAGAGTTCGACTTCCGAACCGATGCGGCTGAAGCGCGGCTCCACGAAGTGCCCTTCCCGGTGTTGGGGGTGCCTTCCGCTGAAGCGTTCGGGGATGAGTATCTCGACCATCCGTCCCAGCAGTTCGATCCGCGTAAATCCGAATAGCGTCTCAGTCTGGGCATTGACCAGTTGGATCTTCCCCTTCCCATCGACGATCACCATCGCATCCGGTGCCGCCTCGATGATGCCCCTGAATTTATCCTTAATCAGCGAGCGGGAGGTGATGTCCCTGCCGATGGCCGCGACGCCGACCAAGATGCCGGATTGATCGTGGATCGGGGACATCGATATCGAGATGTGAAAGCGCTTGCCGTCTTTGCGGACCTGAATGGTCTCGAAGTGCTCGACGCGTTCGCCCTGGCGGATGCGCTCGATTATCGCATGCATTTCAAGCGGTCGATCCTGATGGTACAGCAGTGATATTGGTCGTCCTATGATCTCGTCGACCTGGTAGCCGTAGATGACCTCAGCCCCACGGTTCCAGCTGGTGATCGTACCATCCGTGGCCAATGCCAGGACGGCATCGTCCGACGAGGCAACGATTGAGGCGACGAGGGCCGTGGGCAGGTCGGAGAGTTTTGACGTTTGGCGCTTCCGTTGGTCGTCTATCCGCGGTTCCATAGTGAATAGCTCCCAGGAGTGATCGCTCTTGGCTGACGGTGGTGAGCACGACGCACTATGTGCCTGGGTCTGTTCACTAGCAAGATCGTTTGGTCTGGTATTCGTGTCAGCCGCGGGCCACCCGGCGTGTCCGTGTTTGTCCTACACGCCCTCGTCCGGAGTCGGGCGGCCAGTCAACTTCCGCTGGATCGATGACGACCTGGGGATCGGGCAGCCGCGTCTATCTACTCGACGAGACCTGCCCGCAGTGCATAGCGGATGAGATTGGCGGTGGTCTTCATGTCCATCTTCTCGAGTATTCTCGTACGGTAGGTGCTGATGGTCTTCTCGCTGAGCGCGAGGAGCACACCGATTTGCTTGATCGATTCACCCCCCGCCACCATGCGCAGGACCTGCAGCTCTCGGTCCGATAGCGATTCGTGGAGCGGCCTGCAGGTGTCCCCTGCAAGGGTCGTGGCGAGCCGTTCGGCGAGCGACGGGCTGATGTATCTCCCCCCGCTGAGGACCTTGCGGATCGCCTTGCTCAATTCCTCGGGCGCACTTTCCTTGGTGATGTACCCTGCGGCGCCTGCGCGCAGGGCGCGCAGGGCATACTGCTCCTCGGCATAGACGCTGAGCATCAGGATAGGCAGCTTGGGGAGGCGCTCATGGAATTCCTTCAGGACGTCCAGCCCATCACGGCCCGGAATCGAGAGGTCGAGCACGACCAGCGTGAAGACCGTATTGCGAATTTTCTCGACCGCCTCCGGTCCGGAACCCGCCTCGGTGAACACAGCTCCGGGAAACTCATCGGCGAGCAGCTCGCGGAGACCGCGGCGGACGAGTGCATGGTCATCCACCAACAAAACGGAGAGCGGGGGCCCATCATCCATGCGGCACGGGTATCCTGATCATCACCTGCGTGCCCTCGCTCGGCGCGCCGCAAATGTCCACCGCTCCCCCAAACAAGGCTGCCCGTTCACGCATGCCGAGGATACCGAGAGAGGCGAGGTTGGTGGTCTCCGCTTCGGTAATGCCGCACCCGTCATCGCGGATAGCCATTACCAGGCTGAGACCATCCACATGCAGCGTTACGTGTACGCAACGTGCCTTGGCATGGCGCGAGACGTTGGTGAGGACCTCCTGCAAGATGCGAAAGAGTGCGGTCGCCCGCTCGCGGTCCACCACGAGATCGTGAACGGGAAGGGAGGCCTCGATGGTTATCCCGGAGCGACTTTGGAATTCTCGGACCTGCCAATCGATTGCAGCCACCAGGCCGAGATCATCGAGCACGCCTGGTCGCAGGCCGGTGGCGATCCGGCGTACGGTCTGGACGCAGCCATCGATCTGCCTGATCATCGCTTGGAGTCGCACAGCGATGGCGTCACCATCCTGAGCGGCGATCCGGGTCAGGCGGCGGGTGATCCAGGCAGCATCCATCTTCAGGTTGGTCAGTTCTTGGCCAAGGACGTCGTGGATCTCACGGGACAACCGCCCCTTCTCCTCCTCGGTTGCGGAGTTCACGCGTGATGCGAGCGCACGTAAGCGTTCATTGAGTTGGACGAGGTCGTCCTCGAGCTTTCGCCGGTCGGTGAGATCGCTAGTCACCATAGCAAAGCCGACTGGACGCGCTGACACGTCGCGGAGCACAGTGACGACAACGTTGGCCCAGAACCGCACTCCTCCCTTGCGTAGGCGCCACCCATCAGCCTCGTAGCGCCCCTGCATGGTCCCAGCTTGGAGTTCCGCCTGCGGTTTGCCGACAGCGGTGTCCTCAGACAAATAGAGGCGCGATACATGGGCACCCATGGCAGTTGCTGTAGAGTAGCCGTATATTCGTTCCGCTCCGGTATTCCAGCTCGTCACCCTGCCATCCGTGTCGAGCATGACAATTGCGTAGTCCCGGATCCCTTCGATGAGGAGGCGTATACGCTCAGCGCCAGCTTGATGTGCCTCCTCCTCGACTTTCCGCTTGAGGAATTGGCCGATCTGCACTCCGGCCGCTGCGAGTGTCTCAATTTGGCGGTACGCGGCGGGCCGAGTTTCGCGGCTGAGAAGCTCAAGTACGCCGACGACCCCACAGGAGGTGCCGAGCGGCACCCAGCATCCCGTATTCAAGCCGGCGATACCTGCGGCAGCAGCGCGAGAGAATCGGCTGTCGCGACGGACATCCTCGATCCAACACACTCGTCCATCGGCCCAGGTCCGTCCTGGGAAACAGTGCCCGAGCGCGATAGGTCCCATCCACAGCGCCATATCAAGGGTCGATGATAGCATCCGCTCAGACTTCCAGCTACCGTGGGCCCGCAGCATGCCGTTCTCACCCAACCACAGGACCGCCGCGTCCCATCCCTGCCCCTCGCCGAGGGCACGGAGCACGTCGTCTGCCGCGACTGCGGAGGTAGAAGCGGCCACCAATGCCGACGCCACGTCGAAGGAAATGCGCAGGTCATCACTCGTCATATTGCAAGACATGTCCAGCCTCCTTCAGTGCCTAGCATCCGAGCACTTCACCGCGAGTCGTAGGCTGGCGCTGCTGGAGAGCCACCTCCTTGCCTGTAACCTTAACGAAGACGAGGATCTTAAGCCATCTCTGATCCATGGCACTGTCTCGCAACACTCTCCGATCGATTGCTCGACGAGCCATGTGCACACATCCACTGGTGCGACTTGGTCATCGAGGATGACGTGATCAAACCGACCACGCAGCAGTAGGTTACCTAGCTGATCTCGTCACTCGGGTTGCCGGCATGATCGTTGACACCAGCGGAATGCTGCCACTTCAATGTGGCCATCGGGTCTCTCTAGGCCGGTGGGCAAACAACCACAGTGCCGTACCACGCATGATCCTATCACCGACTCGGCACTTCCGTCCTACTGGCATGAGCATCGACATAGGAGCCGGTGGTGATTTCCATGTTAGGGAGTCCGTGGCCGTGGGCGGATCTTCCCGCCGCCGCACGGTAAAACGCCTGACCTCCAAGAATGTAACAGCCCCTCATGAAATCTGATGAGCACCGACAATGACGTTGGACAAACCCATCTGCTGCATCTGGTCGAGTACCTGACGATTGGCGCGGTAGATGCCGATGGATGTCAGCTGGCCAGCTCTCATGAGGCTATACGTTCAGGATGCGTACACGGCATTCAGGTAGGCAACATTGCCAAAACTCCAATTGCAATGGGAAGATGCTCGTGGGCTCGGGGAGCCAAATCACATTCGACCTCTAAATGAGTGAAATTGGAGTCATTGCTTTGTGGACCGGCCAACGGGGCTTGACGCATCCCTCATCGGCGGCACGCTGTCGAGCCGCCAAAACGCCCGCTTAGCTCAGTTGGCTAGAGCACTACCTTGACATGGTAGGGGTCAGAGGTTCGAGTCCTCTAGTGGGTACCACGCTGTAACCAATAGTGCCGCATAACTTTGCAAAGAGTTCTGCGGCACTGTGTAGCACCATCTCTGTACAAGTATGCTGGTTCGAGTCCTCTAGTGGGTGCCATCACTGTAATCGATAGGACTGCAGAACTTTACAACGAGTTCTGCGGTGCATATAGGGACCCATCTCTGTACAGGTATGTTGGCTCGAGTACTCTAGTGGGTGCCATGATAGTCACCTGCAAGCACAAGTTTTGCAGGGCTGTTACGCGCTTTTATGCGCTAGAATCGTGCACCAAATTCGGCACCCCGAACTCAGCTGAATCCGCTGCTGCTGGCCTCGAGCTTCCGGCCCCGATCAGGCAAAACCGAACAGCCGCGCTGCGGTACCGCCCAGCACCAAGGCCTGATCGCTTGCCGATAAGTGTGCGATGAGCCGCCGGCCGCGCTCGCGCTCGGCGCGATACGTCTCCGCCGTGGCTGCGCCGCCCGACCCGCCACCCCAGATCATGCGGTCGGCGCCGTAGACCGTGCTGAGCGTGCGCACCACCGGCGCGATGTCGCGGTGCGGGTACTGGGTGCGCTCGGGATAGACCGAGAGCTTGATGATGGTGTTGGGCTTGTCCGCCCAGCGGACCACCACAGCATGCTCCTCGACCGTGCCCTGGAATGGCCGGCCAAGGTGGTCGATGATCACCGTGGTCGTGCGGAACTCGTCGATCAGCGGGACGAAGCCCGGTGCCCAGCGCGGCTCGAAGTGCAGTTGCATCGCCAGCCCAGCATCAGCGGCGGCTTTCCACAGGTTACGAAGCTCCGGCTTGCCAAAGGGTGGCAGGCGTCCGGGCGCATAGGCGTGGACGCGGGCGGCAATCAGCGGCACGCGCTTGGCCAGGGCGGTGAGCGCCGCTGGCGCGTCGGGATGGTCGGCGAAGAACAGGCACACCCCCTTCAGCCGTGCCTGGCCGACTGCCAGGCAGTGTTCGAGATAGAGGTGGTCGTCCTGGTAGGGTTCGGGTTGGACGATGATGGCGTAGTTGACGCCGGCGCCTTCCATGCAGCGCAGCTGGTGTTCAGGCGTATGGATCTCTGTCGGTATGTAGGGCGCGTTCGGGTGGTAGGGGAAGCGCGCATCACCGGTCCCGGCGAAGCAGTGGACGTGGGTATCGATGACGGGCATGGGTGAAGCCTCCGCGAGCGCCGGCGCGCAACCAGCCAGGACCGTCGTCGCCGTCCCGGCCAGGAATCCACGACGGCTGATCAGATCGGGCGATCTCATGGAACCTACACTTAGCCAGTTGAGACGTGAGCGTCAATCCGGGATGGTTATCGGTAGCGCACAGATGGTGGTCACTGATAGTGGCAACCGCATCGATACCTGCCTGGGATGACCGATCTGCTTCCATGACAAGCTGACGTAATCGAGAATAGCCAGGGTACGATATGCGTCTTCCCGTGCTCATCCTTCAGTTCGCAGCCACCCTGATCGGGGTGATTGGCGTGTGCCTCGATCAGCCAGAGGGTCACGCGAACGCAACCCGCAATCCGCCTTGGGCAACGTCAACGGGAAGTGATCGCTATGGGCGCTGGGCGGATGTCGTCGTTGCATGCGTGACGCAGCGAATGCATTGGATATTTCCCGGCACGTTCACCATGGGAAGCGCGCAGGAAGAATGGCGACTTGCGATCCAGCATGGCATGGATGCATCGTGGCTCGCCGGAGAAGAGCAGCATCTCGTCGTCATCGAAAATGGCTTCTGGCTTGGCGAGACCACGTGTACTCAGGGATTGTGGGTGGCCATCAGGGGCAAGGACCCCAGCTATTTCACTGGCGAGGCAGGGCGGCCAGTCGAATGCGAGTCGTGGTATGATGCGAGCGCCTTCCTGGCCGATCTGAGCAATCTCTACCCCGAATCGCAATGTCGACTGCCGACGGGGGCGGAATGGGAATATGCATGTCGAGCTGGAACGACAGGGCCATACCACGGCAATGAACTGGAATCGTTAGGTTGGTATAAGGGCAATTCCGGCGGAACGACGCATCCGGTGAAGCAGAAGAACCCCAATGCCTGGGGACTCTATGATATGCACGGCCATGTGTGGGTTTGGTGCGCGGATCACTGGGGGCATCATCCGTATACGACTGCCGGCGATCGCACAGGGGAGTTCTCCGGAAATGGATGTGCATATCGAGGTGGCAGCTGGTGCTATATGGGAGAAGGGTGCCGATCGGGATTCCGCAATGGAGCATGGCAAGGCGATCGAGTCAATGCCTTCGCATGTCGCCTCTGCATTCCAGCCCAGCCGGAGTCACGGCCATGAGCGGCAAGCAATTGACCATCGTGACGCACCACCTGTCCCGGAGATCCCCTGATGTCATGTGGAAGGGCATAACGAATGCGGTGATGACCTATCCCAGGCCCTTCTGCTTCAATCTGGGCGTCCCATTGCCGCTCAAATGCGAGATCACTGGATATGCCGATGGCAGGGGGACGAATCGGCGCTGCACGAGCGACAAGGGGTTCATCGATCAGACCATCACCGCATACGTTCCCAATGTCACCTTGGCGTTCTCGATGAGATCGCATAATCTGCGCACGCGATTCACCATCGGGCAGATGGACGACGAATTCACGTTTGCCCCGATGCCGGAAGGCCTCACGCGTCTCACGAGGAAGACGCAGGTCGAAGTGCCTGCCGGATGCGCCATGGCTTTTCGCTGCTGGGCCATTCGACGATCGATCCACAACGTCCACCGCTATGTCTACAGCAATATCGAACAGGGCGATTGACCTCCTCTAGGCGGCGAAGAGCACATCGCGGCGCGGCTTGTCGGAATCAGGTCGATTGTCATCATCCTGTCCTGTCCTGCCGCCGCGTCCGGCACCCGCTCCAGCCCACCTCGAAAGTGACCATCATGGCGACCAATCAGATCCGCTTCGACGATGGGGCGGCCTACGAGCGGTACATGGGTGCGTGGAGTCAGCTGGTCGGTGAGAAATTCCTCGATTGGCTCGCCCCGAGAACATCGATGCGATGGCTCGATGTCGGCTGCGGCAACGGCGCCTTCACCCGGATGATTGTCGAACGGTGTGCCGCGGCCTCGATACATGGGATAGACCCGTCCGAGGGTCAGCTTGCCGTCGCCCGCGCACGGTTCCCCTCGCATGTCGCGCAGTTCCGCCAGGGTGATGCCATGGCGCTGCCCTTTCCCGACGACGCATTCGATGCCGCAGTCATGCCGCTGGTGATCTTCTTCATTCCCGAACCAGCCAGGGGCGTCGCCGAAATGATTCGGGTCGTCTGTGCAGGTGGTAGCGTCTCCGCCTACGCCTGGGACATGGCCGGCGGCGGATTCCCGTATCAGGCGCTGCACGACGAGATGCGCCGCATGGGCGTGGCGGTCCCAGCGCCGCCGAGTCCCGAAGCATCCCGCATGGACGTGCTTCAGGCCCTGTGGACAGATGCCGGGATGGAGGAGGTGGAAACGCTCGCGATCACCGTGCAGCGGTCATATGACACTATCGATGACTACTGGACAACCATCCTCGGTGGGCCGAGTGTCGGGAAGCAGCTCCTGGCAATGACGGACGACAGCAGGGCGCGGCTCAAGGACCAGATGCGCGCACTCCTGCCGACCGATGCGACGGGACGGATCACCTTTGGCGCGCGGGCGCATGCCGTCAGGGGTCGCCTTCCAGGGTGATCGGTCGCGCCCGCCGCAAAGCCGTCCGCGCATTCCCCCTGAGAACCCCACGCATTGTCCGTTAGGTGATGATGGGCGCTCTCACCGACCGTCTTCGCGTCTCCCATGTGCTTGTTCACAGGCTCCATCTCCTCGGTTTCCCACACCCGGATACGGCGCACAGCCCCATGACGGCGCCCCGAATGATCAGTGCGCGCATCCGGTGACACCCCGTCCATCAGCGCCGGTGAAGGCCCTCGCGACTACCAGCGGCATCGATGGGGAGGAAGCCGAAACAGCGCTGCCCGCAGCCATCGATGAGGGAAGCCCCCGCGACAGGGCGTCCAAGCGCTGATGCTCGCTCTCGACGACGTCTTCAGTGGCCAAGGCGTGGGAGGCGCAGCCGGATGCCAAGCGGGATCACGCGCCGGCGCTCGTCAGTGGGCGGTCCCGCCCTCGGCGTCCAGACGCGGCGGGATCACCAGCCCGCCATGTACCTGCTCGCGCTGCATGCCACCGCCGCGCATCAGCTTGAAGGCCAGATGGTGATGGAATGCCGGTGCGAGGAGCTCGAGCGGTCCACCGTGGTGGTGGATGATGGTCTGCCCCACCACCGCCCCGCGTTCGGCGTCCCACCACTCCAGCGCCATGTCTCCGGGAGCCAGGTTAGTGCCCACCCGGACCACCGCGTGCGCGATCTCGCGCTCGGCCCCGCCGAGGCTCCAGCGCCGATCGAGGAGGTAGCCGAGGATGCGGCCCGGCCGCGCCCAGCCGCGGCACCACAGCTCATCCTCGCCGGTGGTGTCCAAGGCGATGCAACGGGCATCTGCGCCACGCAGATCTTCGCCGGCGGCGAAGCGGTTGACCGCCCCGTAGACGCCGAAGCGGTCCTCCTGATCGATCCACTCGAACCACCAGAGCATGGGCGAGCCGCAATGGCCGGAGACCAGCCCGGCCCAGGGGCCGATGGCATGCTCGACCGCCATGCGCGGGCGCGAGGTGCCGCCGGTGCTGCCGCCGAACTCGGTGACCAGCACCGGCTTGCCCAGGAGGGCGAGCCCAGCTCCCGGATGCTGGGGGTCGAGCGTGCTCATGCACAGCAGATCGGCGATCGAAGTCTCGTTGCCCTTGTAGGCATCGATGGTCAGGTAGGTGAGGCCGGGCAGCGCCGCAGTGCGCCGTTCGGCGGAGGACCAGTCACCGCACCAATGCGTGGTGATGGGATGCTTCCACGGATCGGCGGCGGAGAGGGCCGCGCTCGCCCGCGCATGCCAGTCGATGATCGCGTCGAGGGGCGCATGGGCGAGATTCACCTCCGCCCAGAGCTTCCAGCCGAGCAGTGCCGGGCTGTCGCCGTAGCGGGCGGCCAGGTAGCGGTAGAGCCGGCACTGGTAGGCGAAGGCGCGCTCATCGGTGAACAGGCCTTCCGGGTTGGTCAGCCAGCCGCCGTTGACGGTCGCGTAGGGATGGTGCTTCCAGTCATCCTCGGCCCCGTTCCCGTCGCGCGCCATGCCGTGGTTGAACAGGCATACGTTGACCCGTACCCCCAGCTGCTCGGCGCGCTCGAGGAAATCATCGAACGCCGCGGCATGCCCAGGGTGGTAGCGACCCGCGCCGCGGTAGCCCGGCCAGTCGGGAACCCACTCAAGGCCGAGATTCCACGGGCTCAGCCACACCTCGCAGCCGGTCCCGCCGCCGGCGGCGAGGCGCTCGAGATAGGCGTCGCGGCTGAAGGAGCCCCGGTCGGGAGTCAGCGTGGTCCGCATCACGCCCCGGCAGCGGGTGTCGTAGATCGAGTTGAGGCTGCAGCCCGCTGGCCAGACGAAGGAGCCTGCTGCGCTGAAGAAGCGCGGATCGCCGGCATCGACACGGGCGATGTCATCCCAGTCGGGACCGCTGGCCACGACATCCGGCAGCTCGACGGACCGGATGGGGTGCCCGGCCCACTGGGCGATCAGGTGCAGGTGATGCACTCCGGCGCAGGTCGGACGGAAGCGCACGCGGAAGCAGGCCGGTCCCGCGGTGACGAACTCCTCGCGATCGCCCCGGTCGACGCGGCGCACCGGCTCATCATGGAAGCCGGCGAAGCGCCTGAGCGAGCCATCGGGCCCTCGCACCTCGAGATCGAGTGAGAAGTAGGCGGGATTGTAGGGATCCGCGGGGTAGGGATCGGGACGCAGCGTCAGGCTCCAGCGCTTGCCGGTGGCGGCCTGGAGCGGCATTGCCAGATCTTCCAGCTGCCAGGGGCCCTCGCTGTGTGCCTGAACGGCGCAGCGTCGCACGTCGAGGTGGATGGCCGCATGGGAGGCGGCCTGCGAGTAGAGGAAGAGTCCAGCATGATCGGCATCGGCAGCCGTCTCGGCGCTCCAGCGGCCGCGATTGCCTTCGGCCACCAGCGGCGCGTCATTGCCCAGGTCCAGAAGCACCAGCTGCCGACCTGGCCGGAGACGTTCCGGCAGCAGCCGCTGGAACCATCGACCCTGACGGTCGGCCCGCCAGGCTCCCATGCCCAGATCCGCCGGAGCATCGCTGGGCACATCCACCAGCACCTCATAGGCGATGGGTCCGCTGCCGGCATCCGCCAGGGGCACCAGGGTGGTCAGGGGGGCCGCCAGGGTGACGGTGAGGGACTGCTGCGGCTCCGGGGCATCTCTGGCGGCGAGGTGGACCGCGGCGTGCGCCCCCGCCAGCGTCCCTGCGGCCTGGGGGCCGTCCTGGCCGAAGGCAGCGGCAAGCAGCAGGATGAGGAGGAGCGGACGCATGGCCGACCAGGGTATACACGCGATGTGGAACCACCGTTGCTCGCAGAGTGGCCCTGCCAAGGGGGCCATCAGCGCTCCTGCGCAGCCGCCCCGATCAGCGGCTGCGGGCGGATGTCCTGCCGGTCCCCGGGAGGTCCGGTGCGGGATGGCTCGTACCGGCTCCGGCCCCGTGTCACTCGTCCGGGACAGACGGAGAAATGTCGGTCAGGTCGCTGGTGCGGTGGCAATCATAGTGCAGCCGCGGCGACCCGACAGCCTGCCGCTGGAGACCGCCATGCTGCCTCGAGCCATCCTGCTGCCCCTCGGATTGTCCATCGCCTTGGCCTCCACGGCGTCGGCGGAGCAGCTGGTGCTGTTCGACGAGGTGTTCACCTTCGCCCTGAAGGACGCGGTGCCCACGCAATCGCATCTCAAGATCCCCGCGGAACGCTTCTCCAAGGATACCCCCCATGACTGGACGCAGCCGATCGACTACCGTCATGGCACGGTGCACATCCGCTTTGAGGTGCTTGAGAAGCCCCCGGGCGATGTTCCGGTGTTCTGGAGCGTCTGCTACATCCCCAACAAGGGCCAGAAGAACAACTACGGCTGCGCCAGCTCGCCGACCTACACCACCACCGGCGTCTACGAGAAGGACGAGAGCATGACCGGCTTCTGGGAGAACGACTCGATCATCTGGACCGAGGGGGTCAAGATGATGACCCTGGTGATGAAGGCGGCCAAGGCGCCGGGCGACAACCATGCGCATCTCCAGAGCGACCTGTCGACGCTCTTCCCCACCAAGGTCCATGTCACCATCGTCCAGGTGTCCAAGGGGGCGACCTACGACCCGTCCAAGGTCCCCGGGCTGCAGGCGGGCACAGCGAAGTGATCTGCACGTCGGGAGGATCGTCGGCCAGCAAGTCTGGAGCCCACCGGTGGCGCATGCCAGCATGGTCGCACCGCATCAGGACGCGGAGACCAGCCGCAGCGCCTCGTTCATCGCCGCCATGTCGAAGGGCTTCGACAGGAAGCTGATCCTGCCCAGGGCGATGAGGCGGGCAGCGACCATTGGCTCCGGCTGCCCGCTGCAGAGGATGATCGGCACCCGCTGATCCAATGCCCGCATCGCCGTGATGGTCGCCTCGCCATCGAGTTCCGGCATGTTCAGATCCACGATCACCAGCAGCAGGGAATGGTGAGTGCGCTTGAAGCAGGACACCCCTTCGCGGCCACCGGCGGCCAGATCGACGGTGAACCCGAGCATGGTCAGCTGATCGCGGATCAACTCGCGCACCGCCTCCTCGTCATCGATGACCAGCACCCGGCCATCGGTGCGCAATGCAGGTGTTGGCGCGGGCATGGCGGGGACGCCGGCGGTGGCAACGGCATTCGCCGTGGTGCAGGAGGGCAGGACGATGGTGAACTGCGTTCCCGTCCTCAATTCGGACTGGCAGTCCAGGGCGCCGCCATGGCTGCGGATGATCCCGAGCACGCAGGAGAGGCCGAGCCCGCGTCCGGTGAACTTGGTGGTGAAGAACGGCTCGAAGATGTGCCGCCGCACCTCCTCGCTCATGCCGGAGCCAGAATCGCTGACGGTCACCACGATATAACGCCCCGCGGCAAGCGGGTAGCCAGCGATATCGTGGAGATCATCCTCGGACAGCATCGAAGCCTCGGTGCGGATGGTGATGGTGCCCTCCCGCTCGCCGATCGCCTCGTCCGCATTGATAACCAGGTTCATGATCACCTGCTGGAGCTGGACGGCGTCCCCCATCACCGGCGGCAGCTCGTCGCCGAGATCGTAGCCCACCGCGCTGCGCTTGCCGGCGCCGAAGCGCAGCAGATCGCTGGTTTGGCGGATGAGCTCGTTGATGTCGAGCGGCTGCATCTGGATCTTGGCCTTGCCGACATAGGCGAGCAGCTGCTTGACCAGATCGGCGGCGCGCCTCGATGCGGAGAGCGACTTGCTCACCTGCCCATGGGCGCTGGTGCCTGCGGCGAGGCTGTGCAGGGCGAGTTCATCGTGACCGATGATGCTGGTGAGCAGATTGTTGAAATCATGGGCGATGCCTCCGGCCAGCGCTCCCAGGCTCTCGAGCTTCTGCGTCTGCTGCAACTGGGCATCCAGCTGGCGGCGTTCCTCGAGCGCCAGCTGCTGCGCGGTGGTATCCTCGGCGAAGATCACGATGCCGCCGATCGCGCCGTCCGGCTGGAACCAGGGGTGCACCGCCCAGCGCAGCCACTGCTCGCTGCCGTCATTGCGGGTGAAGCGATCGGCTTCCTCCTCGATGACCTCGCCGGCAAACGCTCGGCGGTGGACCTCCTTCCAGCGCTCGGGGATCTCGGGGAAGATCTCGTAGTGCGACACGCCGGAGAGCTGGAGGTCGCCGAGGTGGTAATCGTCTCGCCAGCGCCGGCTAGCCACCAGGTAGCGCATCTCCAGGTCGAACATCGCCAACGCCACCGGTGCATGGTCGATGAGCAGGCGCATGACCGCCTCGTTCTTCGCCTGGCGCGAGGCCTCCGCCTGCATCGCCTCCAGCTCGCTGTGGATGCGCTCCTGTTCCCGCTGCTTGCGCAGGGAGATGTCGACGATCAGGGCCAGCACCAGCATCTGCTCGCCGATCCGCATCGGATTCAGCCCGATCTCGATCGGCACCTCATGGCCGTCCCGGTGCAGGCCGAAGAGGTCGCGTCCGGCGCCCATCGCCCGGTTTTCCGGGTTGCGGAGGAAGGAGCCGCGCAGGACGGCATGGCGGGTCCGGTAGCGCTCCGGCAGCAGCCGCTCGACGGATTGCCCCAGCAGCTCGTCCTGACTGTAGCCGAAGAGCTCACCGAGCCGGCGGTTGACCACCACGATCACGCCGCGGTCATCGATCACCAGGAGTGCGCTGGGGGTGGTCTCGATGATCGAGCGGTAGAGATCGGCATCGGCTGTCGGCTGGCTGAGCGCGAAACGCACGATGGTCTGCTTGGGCGTCTGATCTTCCGATCGCGGCGGCTGGTCGTGGATGGGCATAGCATATCCTGGCAGCGGTGGTGCGGGAGTATACCCCCAGAACGCAGCGGAGTGGAGGCTGGCGCGATGCGGCATCATGACGTCGCGCACTGTAGGACTTAGGCACCGGAGCGCAGGCAGGTCGCATCGCCGATCAATGCCCGCGGGCGCCCCTGGTGGAGGCGACTCTCACGATGGAAGTGCTGTCGTAGACGTATTTTCGGGTAGCGCTCCCGGTTCGCTGGCGGGACCGCGGTCTGCGCTCGCATGGCTGCCGGGAAGCCGACCCGAGAGCCCGTAAGCATCGGCACCGCCTGACGAAGAGATCGGCAGCTGCCGGGCGCGGCGCAGGAAGCCCGCCGTGCCCGAAGCGGCACGGCATCGGCGAGGCGTAGCGAGGCAGCCGTGCCTGCGACGGGTCGGCTAGACCACCTCATCCGGTTCCAGGCGGCAGGGATGCGCTGGATCCCCGCTCTCGATCTGGATGGTGGCATGCCCGATGCCGAAGCGGCCCTGCAGGTCCTGGGCGATGCGCGCCTGCAGGGCGTCATGGTTGGCGATGATCGGGATGACGATGTGGGCGGTGAGCGCGGTCTCGGTCGTGCTCATTCCCCAGATGTGGAGATCGTGGACCGCCGCGACATCGGGCAGACCCGTCAGATAGGTCCTCACCGCGCCGGCATCGAGGCCTTCCGGGACGGCGTCGAGGGCGAGATTGAGCGAGTCGCGGAAGAGCCCCCAGGTGCCCCAGAGGATGAGCACGGCGATCACCAGGCTGACGACCGGGTCCAGCCACAGCCAGCCGGTCGCCATCATGGCAACACCGGCCAGGACCACGCCGAGGGAGATCAGCGCATCGGAGAGCATGTGCTGGAACGCCGCGCGGATGTTGAGGTCATGGGCGAGTCCCGCCAGGAACAGCAGCGCCGTGATGCCGTTGACCACGATGCCGATGGCGGCCACCACGATGACGGTGGAGCTCGCCACCGCTTCCGGATGGGCCAGCCGGCCGATCGCCTCCCAGCCGATGGCGCCGATGGCGATGAGCAGGATGACGGCATTGGCGAGCGCGGCGAGCACCGAGGAGCGCCTCAGGCCATAGGTATGCCGGGCGGTCGGCAGTCGGCGGCCGAGCGAGCCGGCGACCCAGGCCAGGATCAGGCCGGCGACATCGCCGAGATTGTGCCCGGCATCGGCGACCAGCGAGAGGGAATGGGCGAGCACGCCATAGACCACCTCGATGCCGACGAAGGCAGAGTTCAGGATGATGCCGATGAGGAAGGCCCGGCCGAAGTGCGCCGGCGCATGGGAATGGCCGTGGCCGCCATGGTGGTGCGCGTGCCCGTGCCCGCTGGCCTGGTGCCCGTGGTCCGGGTGGTGGTCATCGTGGTGATGATGATCGTGATGACCGTGATGATCGTGGCCGGGGCTATGATCATGGCCGTCATGATCATGATGCGGGGCATGAGCGTCCGCGGCGACGTCCGCCGGCCCCTGATGGCGGTGGGCAGGGGGGCTCTGGGGGGTCGCTGAGTCAGGTGGCATGATGGCCTCGGTCAGGGCAGCATAGGAGCAGAGGCAGGGTGTTGAAGCGGGAACGACGAGCAACCTGCTCGCCAGGCGGTGCGGCAGCCGTGCGGCTCTGCCGGGTGCTGCCCCCGCGGTCGCCGGGCTGGCGTTCAACCGCGTCCAGGCGAACGCGGATCGCTACCGCCGCGGCGCCAGGCGTGCGCGCAGGATCGTGATGAAGCGGTGGTCGGCATCGGTCGAGACGATCTCGACCGGCGAGAAGCCGCGTCGCATGGCCAGCACGATGGTGACGATGCCTGCGCATAGGGTGATCAGGGTGTTCTGCCATGACACCAGCGGCCATTGCCCCGACCAGGTGAGCTCGCCGTCCGCGAAGGGCTGGAACAGGGGCAGCGGCCATTGGTCGCCGTCGGGGCCGCGGGAGCCGACGAGATCGCAGAGCAGGTGCAAGGACGCGGTCGCCAGCGCCAGCCCGGCAGCACGCCAGGAGCCGCGCGTCCAGGCGAAGGCGAGCCCCGCGAACACCACGCACGCCAGGGCATTGTGCTTAGGTGATGGTGGTAGCGATGGAACCAGTCCAGCGGATGCGCGCTGCCCGCGGTGAGGACTTCGACGGGATAGCCGAAGCCATCGATGTCCGGTGCGATGCCGGCGATGGTGATCGCCTGGCGCTCGCGGCGATCGGTCCCCGGGGCATTGGCGACGATCCAGCTCACCAGGCCATGGGTGACGGGATTCACCGCTGGCGGCCGAGCGTCACGCCGGCACGCCGGCAAGCGGTTGGTCCAGGAGCGAGCGGGCGATCACCAGCCGCTGCACCTCGCTGGTGCCCTCGTAGATGCGCGTCACCCGCGCGTCGCGCGCATAGCGCTCGGCCGGGAAGGTGCGCATGAATCCGTTCGCCCCCATCACCTGGATGGCGGCATCGGCGGCGCGCCCGGCGGCCTCGGATGCGAAGAGCTTGGCCATCGCCGCCTCGCGCGTCACTGCGCGGCCGCGATCCTTGCCTTGCGCTGCCCGCATGGTGAGCAGATGGCCGGCATCCAGATCGGTAGCGACATCGGCGAGCAGAAACTGGATGGCCTGGAAGGTGGCGATGGCGGAGCCGAACTGGATGCGGCTGCGTGCATAGGCGAGCGCGGCATCGAGCGCAGCGCGGCCGATGCCCAAGGCGAGCGAGGCGATGCCGATGCGCCCGCTCTCGAGGGCGGTGTAGATCAGCGGCAGGCCGCCCCCGAGCGGTCCGAGCAGCGCCCCCTCCGGCACCGTGCACGAGGCGAAGCGCAGCGGGACCGTGCTCGAGCCGCGCTGCCCCATCTTGTCCTCCGGTGCGCCGGCGGTCATCCCGGGCGTGCCGGCCGGGATGATGAAGGCGGAGATGCCCTTCTTGCCGGCCTTGGGATCGGTCTTGGCCCCGACGATGACCACGCCGGCGCGGTCGCCCGAGGTGATCCACTGCTTCGCCCCGTCGATGCGCCATCCCAGGGCGGTGCGCACCGCGGTGGTGGTCATCGCGGCGAGGTCGCTGCCGGCCTGCGACTCCGAGACCGCGAAGGATGCCACCAGCGCCTCGCCCGAGGTGATGCGCGGCAGGTAGGCGCGGCGCTGCTCGTCGGTGCCGTACAGCATGATCATGTCGGCCACCAGGTTGGTGACCGCCATCGCCACCGCCACCGAGGCATCGGCACGTGCGATCTCCTGGACCGCCAAGCTGAAGGCGACCATGCCCGCCTGGGCCCCGCCAAAGCTGGTGGGGGTATTCAGGCCCATCAGACCGAGGCCTGCGAGCGCGCGCAGCTCGCGCTCCGGGAAGGAGGCGGTGCGGTCGCGCTCGCGAGCACCAGGCTCCAGCTCGCCGGTGGCGAAGGTGCGGGCGATGCGCTGGATCTCCGCCTCGCGCTGGTTCGGTTCGAAATCCATGGTCACCCGCTCCTGCAGTGGGGGTTGTGCAGCGTGATCGTGTGCAGCGGGTGGTGGACGGGAACCGGGTTGTGCGTAGCAGGCTCAGGGTGCGTCATAGCGGTAGAAGCCGCGTCCGCTCTTGCGCCCGAGCCAGCCGGCAGCGACATAGCGCCGCAGCAGCACTGCGGGACGGTAGCGGTCCTCCCCCAGCTGGGCATGCAGCACCTCGGCGATCCCCAGGCAGGTGTCCAGGCCGATGAGATCAGCCAGCTCGAACGGCCCCATCGGGTGGTTCAAGCCGAGCTTGATGCCGGTGTCGATGTCCGCGACCGTGCCCACCGATTCCTGCAGCGCGACGCAGGCCTCGTTGAGGAAGGGGATGAGCAGCCGGTTGACGATGAAGCCGGGGCTGTCGGCGGCGGTCACCACCTGCTTGCCGAGCCTGCGCCCCAGCGCCACCACGGCGTCATAGGTGGCGTCGTCGGTGGCCAGGCCGCGCACCACCTCGATCAGCCGCATGACCGGCACCGGATTCATGAAGTGCATGCCGATCACCTTGCCGGGCCGCTTGGTCTGCGCCCCGAGCAGGGTGATCGAGATCGATGAGGTGTTGGATGCCAGGATCGCCTCAGGACGGGTGGCCTGGTCGAGCTCGGCGAAGAGGCGGCTCTTGAGCGCCTGGTCCTCGCTCACGGCCTCGATCACCAGGTCGCATCCCTCCAGGCCCGTGAGATCGGGAACGATGGCGATGCGGCCGAGCACCGCGGTGCGCTCTGCTGCAACCAGCGTACCCTTCTCGACCAGCCTGCCGAGCGCGGCGTCGATGCGCGCCAGGCCGCGCTCCGCTGCTCCGGCCAGCGCGTCGTTGAGCAGCACCGTGCAGCCGGCCTGGGCGAGGACCTGGGCGATGCCGCGACCCATCTGTCCCGCGCCGACCACACCGATGCGGGAGAGGGTATCCATCAGCAGCGCTCCACGATCAGGGCCACGGCCTCGCCGCCGCCGATGCACAGGGATGCGCATCCGCGCGCCAGCCCGCGCGCCGCGAGGGCATGCAGCAGCGTCACCAGCACGCGGGCGCCGGAGGCGCCGATGGGGTGGCCGAGTGCGATCGCCCCGCCCTCGACGTTGACCTGGCCCGGATCGAGACCGAGCAGCCGGCTGTTGGCCAGCGCGACCACGGCGAAGGCCTCGTTGATCTCGTACAGATCGATGCGCGACTGGGCGATCCCGGCGCGCGCGAGGGCGCGCGTGATCGCCGCTGCAGGGGCGGTGGTGAACTGGAGCGGGGCCTGTGCGACCTGGGCGGATGCCAGCACGCGCGCAAGGGGGGTGAGCCCGCGCTGCTCGGCCGCCTCGCGCGCCATCAGCACCACCGCCGCGGCGCCGTCGCTCAGCGTGGAGGCATTGCCTGCCGTCACCGTCCCGTCCGCTTGGAAGGCCGGAGGCAGGGTCGGCAGCTTGGCGAGATCGCTGCGCGCAGGCCCCTGGTCGGCATCGATCCGCGACGGCGGGCCTTTGCGCTGCGGCACCAGGGCGGCGACGATCTCGGCCTGGAAGCGCCCGGCCTGCTGGGCGGAGCGTGCGCGGCGGAACGATTCCAGCGCATAGGCGTCCTGGTCGGCACGGGTGATGCGCTGCTCGCGCGCGCACTGCTCCGCGGCCAAGCCCATGTGGACATCATGGAATGCATCCCACAGGCCGTCATGGATCAAGCCGTCGACCGCAGTGGCGTTGCCCAGGCGCATCCCGGTGCGCGCGGTCGGCAGGTAGTAGGGCACATTGGACATCGATTCCATGCCGCCGGCGACCACCACCTCGGCATCGCCCTGGCTGATCGCCTGGACGCCGAGCATCACCGCCTTCAGCCCCGAGCCGCAGACCTTGTTGATGGTGGTGCAGGGCACCCCCTGCGGCAGACCCGCACCCAGGGCGGCCTGGCGCGCAGGAGCCTGGCCGAGGCCGGCCTGGAGGACGCTGCCGAGGATGACCTCATCGACCTGGGCGCCCTCCATGCGCGCCCGGTGGACCGCCTCGGCGACCACCAGCGCACCGAGCTTGGGGGCGGTGAGGGGCGACAGCTCTCCCTGGAAGCTCCCGATGGGGGTACGGCAGGCACCGACGATCACCACCTCGCGCATCACCCGATCCTAGCCGCGGCGAGGACGATATCCACCGCGGGGGATCCGCCGCTGAGCAGGCCAAGCGGCACGCTCAGCCGTCCACGAACAGGTCCATGAACGCGTCGACCGCCATCGCGGCGAGCCGTTCCGGCTGGCCATAGGCCTGGAGGATCGCCTGCGTGCGCGCCTCGGGGAAGCATGAGCGCAGGCTGCGGGAGAACTTCTCGCCCAGCAGCGGGATGCCGTCAGCGCGCCGGCGGCGATGGCCGATCGGGTACTCGACCGCGACGCGCTCGGTCGACGAGCCGTCGCGCCATGCCACCTGGATGGCATTGGCGATCGAGCGCTTGTCGGCATCGAGGTAGTCCCGGCTGTAGGCGGGCTCTTCGCTGATCTGCATCAGCAGCCGCAAGCGGTCGATCTCCGGATGCGCGCGGTGGAAGGCATCCTCGTAGTGCTCGGCCGTCAGGGTGCCTTCCAGCAGGGCGACGGCGATCATGTACTGTAGGCAGTGGTCGCGGTCGGCGGGATTGTCGAGGGGACCCTCCTTGCAGATGATGCGCAATGCCGATTCGTGGGTCGAGACGCGGATGGCGGCGATGTCCTGCAGCCGGCCGGCCAGCAGGGGGCGCAGTTGGATCGCGGCCTCGACCGCGGTCTGGGCATGGAACTCGGCGGGGAAGGAGATCTTGAACAGCACGTTCTCCATCACATAGGAGCCGAATGGCCGCTCGCGCACCACCGGCGCGCCGCGGAAGAGCGCCTCCTGGAAGCCCCAGCGCGGCGCGCTCAGCGCCGAGGGCATGCCCATTTCGCCGCGCAGCGTCAGCAGGGCCAGGCGCACGGCGCGCGCGGTGGCATCGCCGGCGGCCCAGCTCTTGCGCGAGCCGGTATTGGGAGCGTGGCGGTAGGTGCGCAAGGGGTGGCCGTCGACCCAGGCCTGCGACAGCGCGTCGATGATCTGCGCCCTGGTGCCGCCCAGCATCCGCGTCACCACCGCGGTCGAGGCGACCTTCACCAGGATCACATGGTCGAGCCCGACGCGGTTGAAGGCGTTGCCGAGCGCGAGCACGCCCTGGATCTCATGCGCCTGGATCATCGCCGCGAGCAGATCGCGCACGGTGACCGCCGCCAGGCGGTTGCGGCACTGGTAGTCGGCCACCGCGAGGATGCCGCCGAGATTGTCGGATGGGTGGCCCCATTCGGCAGCCAGCCAGGTGTCGTTGAAGTCGAGCCAGCGGATCATGCAGCCGATGTTGAAGGCGGCATGCACCGGTTCGAGCTGGTAGGCGGTGCCCGGGACGCGCGCGCCGGTGGGCAGGGTCGCGCCCGGGACGATCGGCCCGAGATGCCGGGTGCAGGCGGGGAAGCTGAGCGCCAGCAGTCCGCAGCCGAGGGTGTCCATCAGGCAGTGGCGGGCAGTATCATAGGCCTCGGGGGAGAATGCCGGGGGCGCGAGGACGTAATCGGCGATGTCGACGAGGAGCTGGTCGCTCGGTGGGCGGACGGTGCTTGATGACAGCGACATGGAGTGCTCTCAGGGCCCGCTGCGCTCGGCGAGCGGGACGAAGGCCCGGTCGTCGGGGCCGGTGTAGGCGGCGCTCGGGCGGATGATCTTGCCGTCGCTGCGCTGCTCCATCACATGCGCGGCCCAGCCGGTGGTGCGGGCGATGACGAACAGCGGGGTGAACAGCGCGGTCGGCACGTCCAGGCAGTGGTAGGACACGGCGGAGAACCAGTCGAGGTTGGGGAACATGCGCTTGGCGTCCCACATCGTGCGTTCGATGCGCTCGGCGATGGCGAACAGCCGGGTGTCGCCGCGCTCGAGCGAGAGCGCAAGCGCCACCTCCTTGATCACCTGGTTGCGCGGATCGGCGATGGTGTAGACCGGATGGCCGAAGCCGATGATGACCTCCTTGGCCGCCAGGCGCGCGCGGATGTCGGCCTCGGCCGCATCGGGATCGCGGTAGCGCTCCAGCACGGCGAAGGCGGCCTCGTTGGCGCCGCCGTGCTTGAAGCCGCGCAGGGCGCCGATCGCCCCGGTGATCGCCGAGTGCATGTCCGAACCGGTCCCGCTGATCACCCGGGCGGTGAAGGTCGAGGCGTTGAATTCATGCTCGGCATAGAGGATCAGCGAGGTGTGCATCGCCCGCACGAAGGATGGCGAGGGCGCCCGGCCATGCAGCAGGTGGAGGAAGTGCCCGCCGATCGAGTCATCGTCGCTCTCGACCGCGATGCGCGAGCCGCTGGCGCTGAAATGGTGCCAGTAGAGCAGGGCCGGGCTGAGCACCGCGATCAGTCGGTCGGCCAGGGCGCGTGCGCCCTCGGCGCTGTGCCCAGCGTCCTCCGGCTCGAGGCAGCCGAGCACCGACACCGCGGTGCGCAGCACGTCCATCGGATGGCTGGTCGGCGGCAGGCGCTCCAGCACCGCGCACAGCTCGGCAGGCAGGTGCCTGAGGGAGCGCAGCCTGCGCTGGTAGGCGGACAGCGCGCTCGCGCTCGGCAGCGTGCCGTGGATCAGCAGGTGGGCGACCTCCTCGAACAGGCAGCCGGTGGCGAGGTCGCCGATGTCGTAGCCGCGGTAGCGCAGATCGTTGCCGGTGCGGCCGACGGTGCACAGGGCGGTCGAGCCCGCCACCACCCCGGACAGGGCGACGGACTTCTTCGGCTTGGATGCGGGTGCTGGCGGCTGCATGGTGGTCCTTGGCGGCGGTCAGTCCGGCTTCTGCTGCCGGGCGAACAGCTGATCGAGCTTCTGCTCATAGGCATGGTAATCGAGGAAGCGGTAGAGCTCGTCCCGCGTCTGCATCGCCGGGATGGCCTCGCGCTGGGTGCCCTGCTGGCGGATGGTCTGGAAGACCCTCAGCGCGGCCGCGTTCATCGCCCGGTAGGCGGCGCAGCAGAACAGCACGATATCGACACCCGCCGCGCCGAGCTCGGCGGTGGTGAAGAGAGGGGTGCGTCCGAATTCGGTGATGTTCGCCAGGATGGGGACGCCGACCGCGCGCCTCACCGCGGCATAGGTCGCCAGATCCCCCACCGCCTCGGGAAAGACCATGTCGGCGCCCGCAGCGACGTAGGCGCAGGCGCGGTCGCAGGCGGCAGCCAGGCCTTCGCTCGCCAGCGCGTCGGTCCGGGCCATGATCACGAACGCGCCATCGCTGCGCGCGTCGACCGCGGCCTTTATGCGGTCGACCATCTCCTCCTGCGGCACCAGCTCCTTGCCCGGGCGATGGCCGCAGCGCTTGGCGCCGACCTGGTCCTCGATGTGCACCCCGGCGGCACCCGCCTTGATCATCGAGGCGATGGTGCGCGCGATGCTGAAGGCGGAGCCCCAGCCGGTATCGATGTCGACCAGCACCGGCAGGGTGGTGGCGTCGGTGATGCGCCGGACATCGGTGAGGACATCGTCCATGGTGCTGATGGCGAGGTCGGGCAGGCCGAGGGAATTGGCTGCAACGCCGCCGCCGGAGACGTAGAGCGCCTGGAAGCCGGTCGCCTCGGCCATGCGCGCGGCATAGGCATTGATGGTGCCGACCACCTGCAGCGGCCGTTCGGCACGCACCGCGGCGCGCAAGCGTCCGCCAGGTGAGGCAGCAGGTGGATGGGTCGCCATGGTCGCCCCTTGCGGCAGATGCTGGTGGTGCGCAGGTCGTGCGCGACCGCACGCGCACCGCAGGGCAGCTCCCGAGGTGCCGGCCGGCGGGGATGATCACCCCCGCCGGATCGCCTGACACCCTGCGGATATGCGCTCGCTTGGCAACCCTTGCGCCGACGCTCCGCCAGCACGCCTCAACCGGGGCCGCATGCAGCATCCTGGATCGCCCTCCGCCATCGCCCGTAAGCGATGATGCGGCAGATCATTGCATTCTCGGCTCTGGTCGAGGCAGAGTCGCCCCTCGGCCTCAGGCCGAGCTGGCGGTGACGGTGCCGAAGGTTGGCAAAGTCCTGCTGAGGGCTGGTCATGCGCACCGGAGTTCGGCGGGACGGTCTCGGACGCGCCCCTTGCCGCATCGCCGGCGTTAGCAGGGGGCGATGAGCGGCAAGCGCTGGGTGATGCCGCGCTGGACCATGCTGCGCGCCGCGGGCGTCGCCATCGCCCTGACCCTGCTCGGCGATCTCCTCGCCCGGTGGGCGTGCGCTTGGAGCGCTTGTGCGATAGCAGCAGGCCCATCCCCGAGCTCGTCTGTTGACGTGCGTGGGGCTCGTCCCGCACGCTCTCAGTACCAGGTGGGGGCGATGCGCAGCCGCTCGATGTAGCGGAAGGTGCCGCCCATGTTCTTGCAGTGGCTCTGCGAGCGGATGCTCTGCGAGCTGTCCATCGGGAAGGAGATGTAGTAGTCGTCGCTCGCGCCGTCGATCCAGGCGTTCTTGATGTTGTGCACATCGGGGGTGGCGACCGCGGCGCTCCATTGCACCCGGTACCAGATGCGCATTTCCTGCTGCAGGTAGGATTGGAACAGGGAAGGATCGCTGGTGAACTGCTGGGCGAAGCCGGCGCCGACGACCTCGTTCCAGTTGTTGAAGCCCAGGGTCGCGCCGGCGCCGCAGGTGATGACGAAGGTGTCCGGCCCATCGCGGTAGGCGCGGAACCATGCCATGGAGGTGGAGTTGCCGCGCGGCGTCGGGTCGCCGACGATGAAGTCGGTGAGGGTGCCCTGGCTGGAGGTCGGATTGGTCACCACCGGCTGGGGGTCGGGATTGACCTGGAGCGGCTGGCCGAAGTACAGGCTGCTGGGATCGGTGCTGATGGGATTGTAGGCGGCGGTCAGCTGCACCGCGTAGGGCGGGCGCTGCATGACGTACATCGGGCAGCGCGCCACCCCACCTATCGCCGGCCACGACGGCCGGTCGACCGCCGCGCCATGCTGGCCGCTGACCTCGCTCAAGGCGGTCTGGAAGAGGGGCACGACATCGGTGGGCGCGCTACCCCGGCAGTTCGGGCCGATCATCGGCGTGCCATCGGCGTTCAGCTGGCGCACGTCGACCCAGCCGAAGGCCTCGCGGTGGTAGGGGTCCACCCCGTCATCATAGCCGATGCGCGAGGTCTCCTGGATGTAGTTGCATCCGGCGATGAGCATGATGCGCGCCTGGATGTCCTGCTCGAACTGCGTCGACTCCTCGGCCGAGGAGCGCTGGCGGATGAGGAAGGCGATGGTCATGCTCGCCAGCAGCGCCGAGAGCCCGGCGACCACGATCAGCACCGTGCCGGAGCGCGCCGCCGCGCAGCGGCTGATGCGGGAGGAAGGGAGGGTGCCGGTCATGGGTCGTCGAGGGTCGCGGTGTTGGATGCGACCGTGCTGGGATCGTCGTCCCAGGTCGCCCAGCCGCTGGTGGTGGTGCCGCCGGAGCCGATCTGGTTGCGCTGCAGCCGCGCCCCGCGCAGGGATGAGCCGATGCCATCCCACACCAGCTGCATCACCTGCCCGGTTATCGGGCTGGTGCAGATCACCCGGCAGACGTTGACGAAGCGGTTGGTCTTGATGAAGCGCTGCATGCTGATCTGCACCTGCGGCCAGGTCGCCGGGGACTGGGCCACCAGGCTGCTCCCGTCGGTGGTGTCCTGGTTGAAGCGCAGCAGGGTCGGCAGGTTGCCCTGATAGTCGAGGTAGTAGTACTGCTGCTGGCTCAGCGAGTTGATCGCATAGGAGTTGGTCGGGCTGGTCAGGCCCATGGCGGTGCCCATGCTCAGGCGGTAGAGGCCATGGGGATAGTACTGCGGGCCCTCGGTGCTGGCGAAGGCGCCGCCCGGGGTGTCGAGCAGCAGCGGCTCGCCGTCATCGTTGGTCTGCCCGCCGGACCAGGGCTGGTAGCATTCGTAGAGGGTGTTGGCCGGGGCGTAGTCGAAGTAGCCGTAGTAGCCGAGGGCGTTGTGCAGGCTCCACAGCTGGTTGTAGAGCCAGGAATGCAGCACCGTCACCTGGCCATAGCTGCCGAAGGAGCCGGTGACGGTGACGGTGTTCGCAGTGTTGCCGAAGATGCTGTAGCGCCCCAGCAGCACGTTCGAGTTGCACTTCTCGGCGACATTGCCGTGCCACCACACGCGCGGGTCGGCCATCGGCCAGAGCTCGGCCGGATTCCAGCCGGTGCTCAGCTCGGGGGAGCCGCCCTGGTTGTAGGGCGAGACGTTGGACATGGGGGTGAAGGGCAGCCCGCCATTCATGTCCTTGCTGCGCAGCAGCTGGTAGCTGGGATTGTCGGGGTCGTCGTAGTCGGTCCAGAAATCGAGGTGCTCATGCGCCATCTGGCAGCCGAGCCGCATCAGCTGGTTCTCGGAGGCCAGGCGGTTGACGGTGGTGATGCTCTGGCTGGCGACGCGGAAGCCCGCCATCATGGTCAGCAGGATGACCATGCCGAGGGAGATCGCGAGCATCAGCTCGATGAGGGTGTAGGCGGCGGCAGGAGCGCGGCGGGCGGCGGTCATTTGAGCTTCAGCGTCAGGCGCGGATCGTAGTAGTTGTAGCGCGAGACCAGCAGCGCGCGCAGGCGGATCGAGGGCGGGATCGGCCCGCGGTCGAGCTTGCCGTTGAAGTTGCGGTCGGCGCCCCACAGGCCGAGGAACATGGCGATCGAATTGGTCGAGCCTTGGAACTTGTCGTAGCCCTCGCCGTCGCTGCTGAGGATGCGCATGCTGCTGACATTGGCGCCGGTCGGCATGGTGGGCACGCCGGCATTGGTGTAGATGATGATCTTCTCGGGATTGCGGAACTGGAAGATGTGGTGGTCGGGCCACAGGCAGGCGCCCATGCGGCTGGCCATGGTGATCGGCTGGCCGTTGCTGATCTTGGGCGAGGAGAAGAGGTATTTGCTCGCATCGATGGTGGCGCTGGGCGCGGTCTCGACGTCCTGGTACGACTGCCAGTCGACCGACCAGAACACCAGCTGGCGGCAGCGCTCGGCGGGCTGGAACGGCTTGGCCAGGGTGAAGTTGCTGGAGATGGTGCTGAAGCGCGTGCCGGTGGGATCGATGGGGGTGTCGGGGAAGCTGTAGCTGCGGCCGATGTTCTGGATCGCATGCGCCGGCAGCGGGCGCCACTGCTGGGCGGTGGTGGTGGTGCCGGAGATGGTCCCGGAGAGCGGCGGCGAGAGCAGATCGTACTCGATCAGCGGGTAGTCGGTCATGATCGCCCGCTGGGTGGGCCGCGGCGCACCCCAATCGTAGGGCTGGCTGGCGCAGTAGAGCATCGCCATCTGCATGCACAGCTCGTGGTAATAGACGATCAGGTCGTGGGTCAGGGTGATGGCGGGCGACGCCAGGGTGCTGTTCGGCGGGGTGATGGAGGGGATGGTCAGCCCGGTGCCGGTCGAGGGCTGCCCGCCGAGCTGGGCCAGCGTGTACCAGCGGGTCATGCAGGCCGAGGCGTGGGCGAGGAAGCGCAGCGACTGCACCCAGCTCCATCGTTGGATCTCGGGCACGACGGAGGCGTTGGTGAAGCTCGACATCGCCGAGGCCACCTGGGTGGTGGGGGTGAAGCCGCTCGCCGGCGCGTAGATCGAGCTGGGGACGCCCTTCTTGGCGCAGTACCACAAGGCCGCCTGGAGGTAGCTCATCGCGCCGGAGGCCTGGTGATTGCCGGTCAGCCCGTAGGCCAGGTAGCCCTGGGTGAACACCGTGCTGATGTCGCCGTCGATGGTGCCGCCAGTGCCGTTGGGATTGCCGGGGGCGCTGTCCGGGCCATTGGCGCCCACGCCTTCCCACAAGTTGATGAAGGCGGGATAGGAGAACGCGGGATTCCCGGCATAGATGAAGGAGACCGCATCCGGCGGCAGATGGTCCGGGGTGACGGCCGCCCCGGTCCAGTTGTAGCCGTAGCCCTCCTTCTCGCCGTGACCGGGGGGGGACGGGTAGGACTGGTAGTAGGGCCAGTCCTTCCAGGCGAGGTAGGCGACGTTGTTGTTCTGCGCATAGCCGGTGATGGCGAACACCAGGCGCTGGGTCTGGTTGTCGGTCGGCAGGGTGCTGTTCTGGGCCTCGACGGTATCCTCCAGGCCGCTGGTCTCCTGCGCCTGCGAGTAGTAGAGGTTGCCGCCCTGGGAGAGGATGTTCTGGATCTCGTCGTTGTCGGAATCCAGACGCTGGGCGATGACGGTGGGTACCGGCATGATGCCATAGCGCGACGCCGAGACCCGCGATTCGAGGTCGGGTGTCATCACCCGGTAGCCGCACGGCACCTCCCAGGAGTCGGGGGCCTCGGTCTCGATGCTCGGGCTGGTGGTCGAGGTGTCGGCGAATTCCTGGACGATCTCCTCCGCCTTGACCCCGGCATAGATGCGCATGCGCGACATCTGCTCGGCCTGGATGCCGACCGGGAAGAGCATCAGCACGCTGACCACGCCGAAGGAGGCGATCGCCAGGGAGATGGCGATCTCGAACAGGGTGAAGCCGGACGATCTGCTGGGGCGGTGCACCGGAGCGGGCGGGGAGGCAGCGGACATCAGATGCGCCCTTCCTGGTCTCGGGGTGGGTGGTGATCGCTGCAGCGGTCGCAGGCGCGCGGTAGGCGCAGCGGTGAGCCGATGTGGGCCTCGTGGACCCATCGCCCGATGGTCTCTGCCTGCGGGTCAACGCCGGCCATTCTATCAGGTAGCGGCTCGACGTCTGTAGGAAGCTTGCGTGTTTAGACTAGACCTTAATTGACATCAGCGCTGCGCAGCGGTGCGAGGGCCGTATCTGGATGCAATCCCGCCTGCGAACCGGACACCGGATGTGGGTAGGCGAAGCGGCGCTGTATCACCGCATGCTCGTGCGGCATTGACGAGGCAGAGCGGCAGGTGCGGGTGCGGGTGCGACAGCACCCAGCACACCTCCGAATAGCACTGGTTAGCACTCTCTTCAGCTCGATTTGGCCAGTCCCGCGATTTCTGGCGGCCTCACCCGAGGTGGCCGCACGGCATGTCTCGACAGCAGCGCTGCGGCGCGCTGGCGACCAGCGCCGGAGCAGCGATGCAACTCGTTATCTGGTCGCCATCTCCAGCGGTTTTCACGCGCGAGGGTGCGGACCGCGGACGATCCGCGGTCCGGTCACCCGGCGGATGACCAGGCAGCACAGGCCCGGTGAGTGACGAAGACGCTGCGCAGAGCACGGCGCAGCGCAACGACGGGCTTGCTGAAACATATCAAAATGATATGTATTTTCAGTCCCTGGTGGTCGGCGGAGCCAGCGCTGGCGGCAGCACCGTCGCGGCCGCAGTCAGCGGAGGCGCAGGCGCATCCGGCCACGCGTATCGCCTTGTGCCCGGTCCAGCCCGTCCAGGTCGCCTGTCACACTGGCAGGACGAGCAGGTTTCTCCGTCAGTCCGCTGTGCGTGCCATCATCCTCGCCTCCGCCGTCCGCCGCGCTGGCATCGCCTCTTCACCGAAAGGGTCTGCGCGTGTCCAGAGCCATCACCGCCGCCATCATCATCCTGGCCTTCCTCGTCGTCCATCCGCTGGCGGTGTGCGAGGACATCCCCCTGATCGATGCCGCGGATCCGGGCAAGGGCTGGCACTTCAACAACGGCGCCGAATTCCCGGGCGCGAAGGGTTCTGTCAGCGTCGATCCGATGGTGGTGAAGGATGGCAAGCCCAGCCTGCGCCTGATCTCCGACCTCAGCGGCGGCGGCAACTACTGCGACATGAGCCGTGACGTAGCCGAGCAGAAGCTCGAGGTCGAGAGCGTCTCGTTCTGGCTCAAGGCCCCGGGCCTGAGCGGGGTCAGCATGCGCCTGATCGACGGCGTGAACCGCTGCCACCAGATCAGCCTCAAGCTCGATCCGCCGTCCGACGACTGGCGGCTGGTCACCTTCCCGATCCAGCGCTTCTTCGAGAAGCGCGGCACCGCCGAGGCCGTGCAGGGAGTGGAGAAGTACGAATCCTGGGGTGGCGATCCCAAGCAGGGGGACGGCTGGATCGGCCAGCTGCGCGCCTTCATCCTGCTGGTCGGCCGCCATGGCGTGGCCTCGTCGGTATGGATCTCGCAGCTGGTCGCCTCGGTGCGCGCGGGGACCATCGGCTGGTCCTGCGGCTTCGAGGATTCCTCCGCGCTGCCGAGCGGTTGGAAGCATGAGGGCGCGGTCTGCGTGGTCGGCCAGGATGCCTTCAAGGGCTCACGCGCGGTGATGCTCGAGCGCAGCGCGGCGACGCGCAATCAGCCATGCTCCCTCACCAGCGCGAGCTTCCCGGTCGCCCCCGGGCTGTGGGAGGTTTCGGCGGCGCTGTCCACTGACCTCGAATCGCCCGATGCCTCGTACTGCGGCTCGCTGCATTTCGAGGCCTTGGATGCCCATGGCGCGGTGATCGAGTCGACCGAGATCGCCACCCCCTATGGCCAGCGCGCCTGGCAGCTGGTGGGCAAGCACGTGGTCACGCCGTACCAGACCGTCAGCGGCCGCCTGGTGGCACGCATCGAGAAGACCGTCGGGCGCTTCCGCCTCGATGAGTTTGGCGTCAAGCCGCTCAATACCGCACGCAAGCTCCCGGCGGTCGAGCGCCTGGTGCTGTCGACGCCCGCGCTCGGCAACCTCTTCACCCCGGAGGCCGCGCGCACGGTCACCCTCACGGTCGAGTCCACGCGCGAACTCGCCGACGCGGAACGCGTGCTGAGCTGGTGCGTGCGCGACAACTGGGGCGCCGAGCAGTCCGCGCCGGCGACCGTGACGGTGGCTGCTGACGGGAGGAACAAGAACCGCTTCCGCTACCGCGCCAGCGTCGATCTCGCCGCCATCCCGCTCGACATCGGCCGCTACTACGAGATCCATGCCCAGGTCCCGCTCGCCGACAACGAGCCCTACCGCAACAGCGCCGGCTTTGCCATCCTGCCGATCGCCGCCTCAAAGGCCTTCCCGCCATCCAAGATCCCGTTCACCTCGCGCGATTGGGACAACCGCATCGGCGAGTACATCCGCCTGAGCGACCGCCTGGGCTTCCGCATCATCGGCCTGTGGGGCGGGGCGGAGGTGGCACCGCCATACAAGGCCGGCGCACCCGGCATCGAGCTGTGCAAAGAGCTCGGCGCGGCGGTCCTCACCGGCTGCCCCGCCAACCTCAATGCCATCGAGTACCACCACCCCGGCTGGGAGAAGTGGACCGACGAGGCGGCCATCCGCGGTGCGGTGCGCAGCTGGTTCACCGCCTATGGCAGCCATCCGATCAAGCCCATCGTGGTCAACCTCGGCAATGAACCGCATGGCACCGGGGAGCAGGTGAAGCAGCAGGTGCGGGCCTACAAGATCGCCTACGACGAGATCAAGAAGGCGGCTCCTGACGCCATCGTCGTGGCGACCTCGGTCCCGGCCACCGAAGAGTACTTCCAGGCCGGCTACCAGGACGCCTGCGACGCCTTCGACTTCCATGTCTACGAGACCCCTGCCGACGTCCGCAGGGGGCTGAAGGAGTACCAGGTGCTGATGGCCAAATACCACTGCGTCAAGCCGGTGTGGGCAACCGAGATCGGGCTCAACAGCCAGGGGCTGACCAGGCAGCACATCGCCTCCGACATGATGAAGAAGTTCGCCGCCTTCTTCGGCGGCGGCGGGGCCAACATGAACTGGTTCGACCTGCTCTATCCGGATGGCGATGGCAAGGCCCTGGGGACCTCGGGCGACGCGTTCAACATGTTCGACAGCCGCTACAGCGCCTATGCCGCGCGCATCGATGCGGTCTCCTGCTACAACCTCATCAACGGCATCCTCGACAAGACCGTGGCGCAGGAGCGCATCTGGAGCGACGGCACCTACGCCTGCCTGTTCCGCAATGCCGAGGGCAAGTGCTTCGCCATCATCTACCGCGAACAGGGCCGCGCTGACATCACCCTGCCGCTGGGCGGGGCCAGCGATGTGGTGGCGATCGCCATCGATGGCCGGCGGACGGCCCTGACGGCCTCCCCGCGCGGCATCGGACTGACTGTCGGTCCCGATCCGGTCCTGCTGAGCTATTCCGGAGCGGCCACCCTGCCCGAGCGGCTGGGCGAGCCGATGCTGGCGATCACCGCCTCGCCGGTGCGCCTGATGCGCGGCACCCCCGGGGTGGTCGAGGTGACCACCAGCGGCGATGCCAGCCTGGTGTCGCTGACCGCCCCGCCGGGCTGGACCATCGCGCGCGCCGGGGCGAAGCCGCTGCGCTTCACCATCATCTCGCCCGAGGCCAGCCTGGCGCGCGAAGGCGACATCATCGTGCGCCTGGCCGATCCGGCCGGCGGCTGCATCGCGCTGGCCGGCTGCCGGCCCATCCTCACCGGCCGGCTTGCGGTCGAGCTCCGCTCGCACGCTCATGACGGCAAGCCGGCGATCGAGATGGTGGTCTCCAACCAGTCTCCCCAGGCGCAGAGCGTGACCTGGGCGCTGACCCTGGTGGCCGAGCGTGCGCTGGTCGGCGGGACCTATGCCGCACCGGTCAAGACCACCGCCTACTTCGGTGAAGCGGGCACCGGCTCGCTCGCGGTCCCGGCCGCCAACCAGGCGCAGGTCGCGATACCGCTGGTCGGCACCGCGGCGGGCCGGCTGTACCAGGTCGCCGCCGTGATCACCGATGCCAGCGGCGGCACCATCACCGCCGAGGCCGAACTCGCCCCCTGAGCGCGGCTCCGCCGGGCACTCAGCGCCAGGTGACGGTCACGGGAGCGGCACTGGGCGCGATGGCGCAGCGGATGATGCGGTTCAGGCAGGTCGCCGGCAGCGTCGTCGTGCCCGGTGCACGCACCGCCACCACATCCGTAGGCGTGCCATCGCAGGCAATGGTGACCGTCAAGGGGACGGCATAGAGGGCCTCATCGAGCGGACTGGTGAGCAGGATGGTGGCGCGGTGATCGCCCATGGTGGCGGTCAGCGTGCAAGCGGCCACCTCCCGGCGGTAGCGGCCGATGGTGCCCAGGGGGGCGATCCACAGCTGCGCCTGCTTGCCGGCGATGTAGTCGAGGTGGCTCTGGAACACCGCGCGGTTGGCAAACGGGGAATAGCCCTTCTCGATCGCATGGATCATGCCGGTCAGCAGGGAGTGGCTGGCGATCGCGGCATCGACCCAGGCGTTCGCCTGCTCGACGGTGAAGCCGGCGCCGCCGTAGGCCTTGCGTTCGCCGCCAGTGGACACTGCATGGGTGGCGGCGACCAAGGCTCGCGATTCGGGCGTCTCGGCGTTGTAGGGATAGCAGAAGGTCACGCAGGGCATGCCGATCTCGGCGGCGATGCGCCGCTGCGCACCGACGATCTCCTGCTCGAGCGAGGCCGCAGCGGTCGTGCCGAAGTTCGGATGGGTCATCGAGTGGTTGCCGATCTCATGACCGCTTGCGGCGATCCGGCGCCAATCATCCCAGCCGGTCGCCTGCGCGCTGCCTGCCCCATCGTGGACCTTGCCAGGGTTGATCACGAAGGTGGCTTTCAGGCCGAGCGCATCGAGCATTGGCACGGCGATCTGCACCTGCTCGGGCAGCCCATCGTCGAACACCAGGGCTATGGCCGCGGCCTTGGCATCCATCCAGCGCGCGACCTGAACGGGGCCGGACCGGGGCAGCGGCTGGGACTCCGCCCCGTATGCACCGGCCAGCACCGGCAGCAGCAGCATCACTGGCAGCAGGTTGGTGATCGACCGCGTCCCGGACATGTCAGCTCCAGCGCACGACCCTAGCGCGCTGGAGCATGTGCACAATGCCAGCCAATGCCGGCTGCAGGCCATTCCCGGCTGGTCCGTGGTCAGCGCCCGATATCCATGGAACCGTGCACGGCGGCCGCCCGCGGGGCGGTGCTGACCAGGGCGATGCGGGTGATCACGACCACCCCGGCGGTGGACGGCTGTGGCGCCTGCCAATAGTCGGCATGGGAGATCTGCACGCGCAGGAGCGCGAGATCAGGCGTGTCCAGGCCGCGTGGGAACCAGTTCGCCAGCGTTGCACGCCAGACGGCCTTGAGCTTGGCGTGATCGTCGACGAGGCGGGCGGAACCGCTCACCGACACGTAGCGCCGCGCCTGCAGATCGACATAGCTGAGGTTCACCGCCGGATGTGTGGCGATCTCGGCCGCGACCGGGCTGTTCTTGCTGACGACGAACCACAGCTGGCCGTCGGACTCCTCGTCCTGCACCGCCAGGGGCCGGCTATAGAGGTGGCCATCGGTATCGGTGCTGGTGATCATGGCGATGGGGATGCCGGCGATGAGCTGATTCAGCTGATCGAGCGGCGTGGTGGTTTCGGTGATAGTCATGGGGTAGTTCCGTTGAGTGGTGCGGATGGCGCCCACAGCAGAGCGGAAGTGCGGCCGCATCCACACTCCACCAGTACACTCAGCGGCGATCATGCCGAAGTCTGGTGGCGCAGGACGACCTGCGGTCGGGACGTGTCCGCAACGCTCGGGCTCGCCATCTGGGGCTCCCGTCACCACGGCGCGGGTGCATACCGGATGGTGCGGGCCAGCAAACGGCCGAGTCCGCATATCAGTAGCCGGTACGGCCGCTGGGCAGGGGCGTGCCTTCAGGACCGCGGTTGGACGATCGGAGTGGCCGGCGGCGCTTCCGGAAGGGGGTCCTTGAGCAGACGCTTCCATAGCTGGATCAGCGGCTCGAGGTCGCTGGCAGCACGCGGGATGGCGACGGCGTCGGTGATGCCGAAGGCGCGCAGCCGCTGGAGCGCATCCGGGCTGTCCGCGTTCAGGAGCACGACCGTCTCGATCGCCTTGAAGCGGGTGTTGGTGCGCAGCATGTCGAGGAAATGCTGCCCATTGGTGCGCGGCAGATCGATGTCGAGGAGGACGGCACGCGGCTTGGGCGAGTCCCGGAACGGTCCCAGGCGGTTGAGGTATAGCAGGGCGTTCGACGCGCTGCTCAGGCTGTGCAGGATGCCGAGCGCATTGCTCTGGGAGAAGGAGGCGGCGACACGTTCGCGCTGCGCTTGATTGGCATCAACATGCAGGACATGAGGTTGGGTGAACATGCGGAGTCACCGCTACTGTAGATGAGGCCGCTGGCAATGCCAGCAGGCAGAACAGCTGTATGGCGCATCCAAGCGCAGCGCTGCGACCACCGTGATCCGGGCGCATCCGCCAACATCGCTGCCGGGCGCAGCGGCGCCGGCGGTGATGCATGCAAAACGCAGGAGTCCCGCAGGCCCAGGCGCGCGCTGTCGAGGTCGCGTGCCGAACGCCGTGGCATTCCACCATCGGGCTCTACGGTGAGCCGCTCGCGCCACCATTTTCCGCGCTACCCGGACGCACCATGACGACACCTTCGACCGCCCCATCTCCGGCTGCTGCATCCCGTCCAGCGGCGCAGCTGTTCACCAGCCTGACCCAGCGTGGGCTCACCCTGCGCAACCGCATCGCCATGTCGCCGATGTGCCAGTACAGCTGCGCGGCTGATGGCATGGCCCAGGACTGGCATCTGGTGCACCTGGGGTCGCGGGCCAGCGGCGGCGTCGGGCTGGTGATCACCGAGGCGAGCGCGGTCAGCGCCGCCGGCCGCATCTCGCCCGCCGACCTCGGTCTTTGGACGGATGATCACATCGCCCCGCTTGCGCGTCTCACCCGCTTCATCGCCAGCCAGGGTGCCGCTTCCGCCATCCAGCTGGCCCATGCTGGACGCAAGGCCAGCCGTCGCATCCCGGCGGCCGGCGGCGGCGTGCTGCCGCCTGCCGCCGGCGGCTGGACGCCGCTCGGGCCCAGCGCCGTCGCCTTCGCGGCCGGCGATCCGATCCCGCGCGCGCTGGATGACGAGGGCCTCGCCGCGGTGACGGAGGATTTCGTCGCCGCCGCGCGTCGTGCCGTCGAGGCCGGCTTCAGCCTGGTCGAGCTGCACGCGGCCCATGGCTATCTGCTGCACGAGTTCCTCTCGCCGCTGTCAAATCAGCGCACCGATGCCTACGGCGGCAGCCTGGCCAACCGCCTGCGCTTCCCCTTGGAGGTGGTGCGCGCGGTGCGCGCGGTGCTGCCCGAGGCGATGCCGCTCTGGGTGCGGGTATCAGCCAGCGACTGGGCTGCCGGCGGCTGGGACCTGGCGCAGACCATCAGCTTCGCCATCGAATTGCGCCAAGCGGGGGTGGACCTCATCGATGTCTCGAGCGGCGGCCTGGTACCCAACGCGGTGGTGCCGGCCGAACCGCTCTACCAGGTGCCCTTCGCCACCGCCATCCGCCGCGACGCCAGCATCGCCACCGGCGCGGTCGGGCTGATCACCACCGCCGAGCAGGCCGAGTCGCTGATCGCCGGCGGCGATGCCGACATCGTGCTGCTCGGCCGCGAGCTGCTGCGCAGCCCCTCCTGGGCGCTGCAGGCGGCCGAGCGCCTCGGTGCCGCGGGCGCCTGGCCGGCGCAGTACACCCGCGCCGCGCCGCCCAGGCGCTGAGCAGTCCGCCGCCGCCATCGCTCACGGTGTGGATGGGGGCAGGGGACGGTGCGGCGGCACCAGCAGCCGCGAGCGGGCGAGCAGGTCCTGGCGGAAGACCCGGCCGAGCAGGCGATAGAGTTCCGGATCGCGTTCTGCCAGCTCAGCGGGGGACTGGAAGAAGTATTCGCTCACCACGGCGAAGAACTCCGCCTCGTTGGTATAGCCGTAGGCGGGTATGCCGGCGTCCTGCCCGGCATGATGCGCGAGGTGCTCGTGCACCAGGGTGGTCCACGGCCGCAGGCAGTCGCGCGGCAGGGTGGCGGGGATGCCATCGATCGCGCCATCGGACTGGTCGATGAGATGGGCGAATTCATGGATGCCGACGTTGTGCTTGCCGGCCGACGCCGAGAAGCCGGCCAGCAGCTCGGGCTTGGAGAGGATCATCACGCCATCGAGCATGCCCGCTCCGCCGACCATGCCGAGCGCCAATGTCGGATGGGCGTTGTCCTGGCGGAACTCGGCATCGAAGGGCTCGGGGCGGCACAGGATCTTGCGCAGCGAGGAATACTCCCACGCGGGGAAGGAGAACACCGGGATGACCGCGCTGGCGGCGACCAGCAGGCGGCAGGTGTCGTCGACCTCGCAGCCGACGCCGATGATGGGCTTCTCGTCGAGGAAGATCGCGAGCATCTGTTGGAAGCGCTGGCGCTCACCCTGGTCCAGGCCCGCGTAATAGGGGATGCGCTCGCAGAGGATGTCATCCCAGGCCGGCGGGAAGGGGCGCTGGATGAGGGCGCAGCGCCGCCGGATGATGCTGGTCTCGCCGCGGTAGATCAGGGTGGCGAGCGCGCCGGCGAGCGCCGTGGCGGCGAGGCAGCCGATCGGCGAGGCATTCACGCACAGGCTGAGGATGGCGGCCAGGATGGCGCCCGCCCCGGCCTCTGCCCTGGCCCAGCGCCGGGTGGCGCGGATGCGCCTGGCATCGGGGATCACCGAAGGTCCGGCGCGAGAGGTGAGGGAGGGGGGCTCATCGGTCTCGCCCATCCTGCGGCTGGCAGGCGGATCGGAAACCCCCCGCCGGGCCATCCCGGCACGTGCTCAGGGGCGTGCGCCCTGGGTGACCACCAGGGAGGAGAGCGGATACCAGCCGCCAGCGGTGCGTCCGGCGATGGCGAGCGCGATCGACGGCAGCGGATCGCCGCGCTTGGCCACCACCCCGACCATCAGGTGGTAGGTGCCGGGGGGGGCCTGGGGGAAGCGCAGCGTCACCGCTTCGGTGGTCTGGTGATCGGGGCGCCAGTCGGCGGGATGCGACTGCTCGGGCCAGGCGATGTCCGCCAGCTGGCCGGCGTCGTCGTAGAGCGCCAGCGCCACCGCGGCGGGGACGTAGATCGGCGCCACCCCGTCGTTGCTCCAGGTCAGCTCCAGGTGCGCCTCCTGCCCGCGGGCCAGGCGGGCGGGCACCACGGCGCGCGTCAGGGCGACGTGGTAGCCCATGCGGTTGGCCAGCAGGTCGATGAGCGGACGCTCGGCGGCGAGGAAGGCGAGCGACTCGGCGCCGCCCTGGCTCAGCCCGATATAGCTCGGTTTGCCGTTCTGGACGCAGTCCAGGAGCAGGTGCCCCTCGCCATTGGCGCTCTTGGCGCCGTCCCACCAGCCCTTCTCCTTCATCCAGGTGTAGGTGCCGTAGAACTCGAAGACTCCCGGAGCATGCCCGAAGGCGCGCAGCACCTCGCTCCCGTCGCTGTTGCCGCAGATGCCATCGCGCCGCGCCGCCACTCCCTGGGCGACCGCCCAGTCGTAGACCGCGGCATGGGCCTTGGCCTCGGCCGAGATGCACAGCCGGGTGCGCTTGAAGGCGTCGAGGTGCAGCTGCACGTGATGGCGGAACTCATCGACGGTCAGCTCATGGCCGCCGAAGGGGTACATGTGCCCCTCGCCCCAGTTGCCGTAGGAGCGGATGTCGATGAAGGCGATGCGCGGATCGCCATCGTAGCGCTTGCCGAGGGCGGTCAGGAAGGCCGCGAGCTTGGCGAGGAACACCGGATTGTTGAATTCCGGCACCGCCTTCACCCCCGGGGTGCCGGCGTACGGGTTCGCCAGCGTCTTCATGTCGATGAGGCGGCAGGCCGCGCCGGCATCGAACACCCACTTGGGTGTCACGTAGGGATCGCCCGAATGCGAGTTGGCGCACATCACACCGAAGGCGAAGGTCTTGCCGAGTGCACTCCAGCCGCTGAGCGCGTCATCGATCACCGACCAGGCGTACTCGCCCTCACGCGGTTCGATCTGCGACCAGGCGAAGCGGTGGTAGCCCAGCGCCCCGATCGCCAGCGCCTTGGGGTCCTGCCAGCTGGCCATGCCGTAGAGCACCCAGCCCTTGCCGGGGTTCAGCAGCACGCTGCTGATGAGCTGCGGACTGACGCTGATGGCATCGCCCGGCTCCTCGGCCATGGCAGGCAGCTGGACCAGGGCGAGCAGGGTGAGCAGGGCGAGGTCGCCGTGCAGGCGGAGTCGGGTCATCGGGATCATGCCCAAGGAGAGGTTAGGTGGCCGCAGGCGTTGGCGGGAGTTCCCGTCTGCACGCCGGCTCATGGGTGAGGCAGCATATTGACGCTCTGATGCGCGCCAGCGCGACGACCCTTCAGCCGCTTGAGCTCGGCGATGATGACGATGCTGACGATCACCAGGAGGTGCCATGAGGTGAGCTTCTGCCAGTAGACCGGGTGCCAGCCATGGTGCTGGTTCGGATAGCGCCAGGCGCCGAGGTAGGTGGCGATGTTCTCCGCCAGCCAGATGAACAGTCCGATGAGCACGAAGGCGAGGATGATCGGCATCCGCCTGGCGGCGCGGTTGCAGCTGAAGTGCACCCACGAGCCATGGAAGCACCAGACGACCAGGGCGAACAGCACCAGCCGTGCATCGGGGAACACGTGGTTGGTGAAGAAGTTGGCGTAGATCGCCAGCGCGATGGCGCAGCAGGTGCGCGTCGACGGCCAGCCGGTGAGATGCAGGTCGAAGCGGCGCCAGGCTTGGCAGACATAGCTCGCCACGCTGGCATAGAGGAAGCCACCGAAGAGCGGGACGCCGCCGATGGCGGTCCAGGCGGGGGTGGGATAGGACCAGGAGCCGATGTGCACTTTCCACAGCTCGAGGCAGAAACCCAGCGCGTGGAAGACCAGGATCACCAGCACTTCGTCTGCACTCTCCATCCGCGTCGCGTACATCGCCACCTGCATGCCGATGCACAGCGCCAGGAGCAGGTCGTAGCGTGGGATGCCCGGGATGGCCAGCACATGGGTGGCCCCGAGCATGGCGAAGATGAACAGCGGGAAGAGGCACGACCAGGCCTCCTTCCGGGCGAAGGCGCACAGCTCGATGAGGGCCCGCCACCACCCTGGCCGGCGGGGGTCGTCGGCGAGGAAGGCGGGCACGCGGACGGCGCCGACCGCCAGGTCGCCGACGGAGCTCGCGTCAGGGTCGCGCGCCGGAGGGGCGCCCTGGCCGGTGCCGCCGGGCTGCGGTCCGGTCATGCGCGCCTAGGGGGTGGCATCGCGGGCCGGCAGCGGGCGCGATGACGGCGACTCATCACGGAGCGATGCCGTGTCCGTCTCATCGGCGCCACTCAGCCATGGCATGCCACTATTCCATGCCCGCAGCGTCGTGCCACCGCCTGCTGCCGCACCCCCGCGCAGCAGGTACATGGGCGGGCGGCACCCCTCAGGGCGTGCCTGGCCAGTCGGCGGCTGCATCCGCATCGGCATCGGCCGCCTGGATCAGTCCACGATCGACCTGGCTGAGCAGCGCCAGCGAGGCGAGTTGGAAGGTGCGCAAGGCCCTGGTGAGCTCCGCCGGCGGGCGGGGCTGACCGATGGCGGGCGCGACTTCGGCCTGGAGCGCCCCGAGGGCGGTCAGGTCGGTGGCGATGATGGTGTGGCTCAAGGTCCCGACCAGATCGGCATCGGCCTGGGCGAGCGCATCGTGCAGCACCAGGAAGCGCTGCGCGAGGTGCGCCGCATCGTGGTCGAGCATGGCGAGCACGGCGATGCTCTGGTAGAGGCTGGTGTCGATCGGGCCGTCGAAGAGCTCCAGGGTGCTGTCGAGGTCGCGGAAGCGGCTGACCGCCTCCAGCGGGGTCAGGCCGGTCAGCAGCAGGAGATTGGCGGAGGTCTGCAGGTCGTGGCCAGGCAGCAGCCCATCGCCGAGCAGCATCTGGTAGGCCTCCTCGATGCGCCCGGCGATGATCTCGGGGCTCTGGTGGATCTGCGTGAGGGCGGCGAACACCGGGATGTCGCCAGCTCCGACCAGCCAGCGGTGCAGGCGCTTCAGCCGATCGTGGAGCTCCTTGAGGCGATGGGCGTCGTGTAGGCCGACCGGGCGGTGCCCCGGGGCCTGGTGCAGGATCAGGGCGGTCATGGTCAAGGCGAAGGGATCGCAGCTGAGGCCGACATCATCCAGCGCATCCTTGGTCCTCAGCCGCCAGATGACGAAGTCGCGCATCGGCACATCATGCTGGACGAGCAGGGCGGCGATGACGAAGCGCGCCGGCGAGGCGAACTCGCGGAACCACTCCGCCAGGGAATCGAGGCAGATGGCGGTGAGGCGTATCGCGTCGGCGATGCCGGCCGGCGAACCGCCCTTGGTCGTGGCGACCTGGGCGGCGATGCGCAGCCAGAAGGGATCGGCCCAATCGCCCCGCTCCTCCTCGAGGGCGGCCAGCATCTCGCGGTAGCGTTGGAGGATGTTCGGCATGATCAGGGGAGAGGGATTCATGGCGTTTCCTTTCTGTGCGGCGCGGCGGACGGTGCTGGGCGCGGGAAGGTGGGGCCGGTGCCTGAGTCGATGGGATAACGCGGGATGCATGAAGTAAAGAGATATCAAGATCGTGAGATCTGGTAATACATGCCGGCATGACCGGCATGCGCCCAGGGTGGAGCTTGACTAAAAGGATAAAGAGACACTCTTATCCTTTATAGAGGTGCCGGAAGCGCTTCGCCGCCGCCCCGATGCGCCGCACACGGAGGATGCCATGGAACAATCAGCACCAGCACCATCACCCGCGCTGATCGCCTCCTTCGCCGAACTGGGCAAGGACGACCAGGCGATCGCCGGCGGCAAGGGCGCGAATCTCGCCGAGATGTCTCGGGCCGGCCTGCCCGTGCCCCCCGGCTTCGTGGTCACCGCCGCGGCCTTCCGTGCTGCCCGCGGGCAGGGCGGCATGCAAAGCCGCCTGGCGCAGCTGTACGCCCAGGCGAATGCCGACGACCCGGTGGCCCTGGAGCAGAGCGCCCGTGCGCTGCGCGCCCTGGTGGTCGAAGCAGGAATGCCCATGGCGGTCGCGGATGGCATCCGTACTGCCTATGCCGCGCTCGGCGGCGGCCGGGTCGCGGTGCGCTCCTCGGCCACCGACGAGGATTCCGCCGACAGCTCGTTTGCCGGCATGCATGAGACCTACACCAACATCGAGGGCATCGACCAGGTACTCGACCGGGTGCTGGCCTGCTGGGCATCGCTGTTCGGGAGCCGCGTCCTGAGCTACCGCAAGAGCCAGGGGCTGGACAGCGAGCCGGTCCTCGCGGTGGTGGTGCAGCGGATGATCGATTCCGACCGCTCCGGGGTGATCTTCACCGCCGACCCGGCATCCGGAGCGCTCGACCAGATGGTCATCGAGGCGACCTTCGGCCTTGGCGAGGCGATCGTCAGCGGCAGCATCGAGCCGGATACCTACCTGATCGCCAAGCGCGGGCCGGTCCTGCGCTCGGTGCGCATCGGCCACAAGGATTTCAAGATCGTCCGCGGCCCCGTAGGCGACGAGCTGCGCGTCGAGCTGCCCGAGGACACCGCCAGCCGCAGGGTACTGCTGGACGCCGAGGTCCTCGATCTCGCGGTGCTTGCGCTGCGCGTCGAGCAGCACTACGGCACCCCCCAGGACATCGAGTGGGCCGAGCAAGGCGGCCATTGGTTCCTGGTCCAGTGCAGGCCGATCACCACCCTGCATCAGGCGCAGGTCGACCAGCTGCTGGTCTCCGGCCTCGCCGCATCGCCGGGGATGGTCGGCGGCCGGGTGCGCATCCTGCACGCGCCCGCCGATGGCGCCAAGCTGCTGCGGGGCGAGATCCTGGTGGCGCCGATGACCTCGCCCGACTGGGTGCCGACCATGCGTCGTGCCGCCGCGGTGATCACCGACAGCGGCGGGATGACCTGCCATGCCGCGATCGTCAGCCGCGAGCTGCACCTCCCGTGCGTGGTCGGGACGCGCAGCGCCACCACCACGCTGCATGATGGCCAGGAGGTCACCATCGACGGCACCCGCGGCCGGATCACCGCCGGCCTGCCATCCGCGCATCCCGCGGCGGCGGCGGTCGCCGCCCAGGCGCGACAGTACGCGCCGGCCCCTTCGGCCGAGACCCTCGCGACCAAGCTCTACGTCAATCTCGCCATCGCGGACCAGGCCGAGTCGGCGGCGGCACTGGAGGTCGACGGCGTCGGCCTGCTGCGCGCCGAATTCATGATCTCCGACGCCCTCGGCGGCCAGCACCCGCGCGCGCTGCTCGAGGCGGGCGGCAGGCAGACCTTCATCGACGCGATGTCCACCGGGCTGCTGCGCATCGCGCGCGCCTTCGCGCCCCGGCCGGTGATCTACCGCACCTACGATTTCCGCACCAACGAGTTCCGCGGGCTGGTGGGCGGCGAGCGCTTCGAGCCCCAGGAGAGCAACCCGATGATCGGCTTCCGCGGCTGCTACCGGTATGTCAAGGATGCCGAACTGTTCGACCTCGAATGCGAGGTGCTGGCGCAGGTGCGTGCGCAATCCCCCAACCTGCATGTGATGATCCCGTTCGTCAGGACCCGCTGGGAGCTGGAGGCATGCCTGGCGCTGATCGACCGCAGTCCGCTGGGAGCCAGCCGCGGGCTGCAGCGCTGGGTGATGGCCGAGGTGCCGTCGGTGGCCTACTGGATCGGCGCTTATGCCGGGCTCGGGATCGATGGGGTATCGATCGGATCGAACGATCTCACCCAGCTCATGCTCGGTGTCGATCGCGATTCCGAGCTGTGCAGCGAACTGTTCAACGAAACCGATCCCGCCGTGCTCGACGCCATCGAACGCATCATCAGCGCCTGCCATCGCGCCGGCATCACCTCCTCGCTGTGCGGCCAGGCGCCATCGAACAATCCGGCCTTCGCCGAGCATCTGGTGCGCTACGGCATCACCTCGATCTCGGTCACCGCCGATGCGGTGGACGCGACCCGGCGTTCGATCGCCGCCGCCGAGCGGCGACTGCTCCTCGCCGCGGTGCGCGGCGAGGAGCGTGATGAGGGAGCGCATCCCCAAACAGGCCGCAACCGCGCCGCCACCGGCAGAGGAGGTTCATCATGAACTCCGTCCCATCCGTCCCATCCGTCCCATCCGTCCCATCCGCCATGAGCGCCATGAGCGCCATGGAGGCGATCGCCCAGCGCCGCGCTGTACGCTCCTTCCTCCCCGAGCAGGTCGGCCGTGAATGCATCATGGCGCTGCTGCATGCGGCGGTATGGGCCCCCACTGCGATGCACGAGGAGCCATGGGCCTTCGCCGTGGTGCAGGACCCCGCCATGCTCAAACGCATCTCGCAGCGCGCCAAGGCGCTCTTGTCGGAGGATGCCCTGCACGGCAGGCACCTGGCGCCGGAGGCGCTCAAGCGCTTCACCGACCCGGCATTCGACATCTTCTACGATGCCGGCACGCTGATAGCGATCTATTGCCGCCCGCTGGGACCCTATGCGGCCGGGGATTGCTGGCTGGCGGCGGAGAACCTCATGCTCGCCGCCTGCGCGATGGGGCTGGGCACCTGCGTCATCGGCCTCAGCCTGCCCGCGCTCAACGACCCGCTGATCAAGAAGGAGCTGGCGATCCCGCCCGAGCTGACCGCGATCGCACCGATCATCGTCGGAGTGCCCCGGGGCCAGGTCCAGCCGAGCCAGCGCAAGGAACCGCAGATCATCGCCTGGCGATGACCAGCACGCGGATGGCATAACGATCCTTGAACCGAACACCGATGACCCCACCACCACGAAAGGCAACAGCCATGCTCACCACACCCAAGCAACTCAAGGCCGAACTGGCATCCGCCAAGAAGGATCTCGCCACCTTCACCGCCATGCGCCGCGACCTCGGCCGCGTCATCGTACGGCTCGAGAAGCGCCTGCTGGCGCTCGACAAGGCCGTCGAATCGAAGCTGCGCTCCTCGGTGCTCTTCCACATCTCCAATGGCATCCAGAAGGCCGAGGCCACCAAGCACTGCCTCGACGACCAGATCTCCTACATGGAGAACATCGTCGACGCGATCAAGCAGCACCAGCAGGGGCCCAAGGCCGCCACTGCGCGCGGCTGAGCGTGCGGATGAGGCCCGCTGCTGGACGCCAGCGGCAGCGCTGCTGCAGGAGCTGGTTGGTGCGCATTTTTGCAATCCCCTCGCCAGGGGGTACCGTCTCTGGCCATGATCACCATCGAACACCTCGATCATCTGGTCTTGACGGTCGCGGACATCAGGACCAGCTGCGCCTTCTACTCGACCATCCTCGGCATGCAGGAGCTGACCTTCGGAAACGGCCGAACCGCGCTCCAGTTCGGCAGCCAGAAGATCAATCTGCACCAGGCGGGGCGCGAATTCGCGCCCAAGGCCCGCATGCCGATGCCGGGCTCGGCGGATCTGTGCTTCATCGCCGCCACCCCGCTCGCGGAGATGGTCGCGGCGCTCACCGCCGCGGGCATCGCCATCGAGGAGGGGCCGATCGGCCGGAGCGGGGCGGCCGGCCCCATCCGCTCGATCTACATCAGGGACCCGGACGGCAATCTCATCGAACTGTCGAACCAGGAGCGGACATGACCCCACCTCGCCAAGGACGCACGCTGAGAGCGGGGGCCGGTCCGGGAGCGCCTGCGCTGAGCGCGGATGCGCCGGCGCGGCCGCCGCAATGGAGACAGCCATGAAGGTCGCCGTCATCGGTACCGGCATGGTGGGAGCCCATGCCGCCTATGCCCTGGTGCTGCTGCGCAGTGCGAGCGACATCGTCCTGGTCGATCAGAACCATGGCCTGGCCCAGGCCCATGCCGAGGACATCCGCCACGCCACGCCCTATTCCGCCCCGGTCCACATCCAGGCCGGCGACTTCCCCGCCATCGCCGGGTCCGATGTGGTGCTGCTGTGCTGCGGCGTGGCCCAGAAGCCGGGCGAGGATCGCCTGAGCCTGCTCGAGCGCAACGTGGCGGTCTTCCGCGCCGTCATCGCCGAGGTCGTGCGCCATGCCCCGGGCGCGATACTGGTGGTCGCCAGCAACCCCGTCGATGTGATGACCGCGGCGGTGCGCCGGCTCTCCGGCCTACCCGAGGGCCGCGTCTTCGGCAGCGGGACGATGCTCGATTCGGCGCGCTTCCGCACCCTGGTCGCCGAGCACCTGGACGTCTCGCCGCTCTCGGTCCACGGCTATGTCCTCGGCGAGCATGGTGATTCCGAGGTCTTGGCCTGGAGCACCGTCGCCATCTCCAGCATCCCGCTGGCATCCTTCGCCGAGCAGCGGGGCCGCCCGGCCGACCAGGCGATGCGGGCACGCATCGACACCGGGGTTCGCCGCGCCGCCTATCAGATCATCGCCGGGAAAGGCTATACCGCGCACGGCATCGGCGCAGCCCTGGCGCGCATCGTGCGGGTGATCCGCGATGATGAGCGCGCCGTCCTGCCGCTCTCGGCCCCATGCACCATCGCCGGCCGGGAGATCTGCCTGAGCCTGCCCCGCGTCCTGGGCCAGGGCGGCATCGGTCCGGCACTGCAGCCGAGCCTCAACGCCGAAGAGATCGCCGCCCTCGCCACCAGCGCCGAGGTCCTCGCCTCGGTCGCCGCCCGGCTCGGCTGACCGGCGCCGCTGCGGAGTCAGAGGGTGGTTGCCGTGGGCAGGGCCTGCGGGGGAGAGGAGCGCTGCCAATACCATGCGAGGCACAGCTGGATGGCCACGGCGGCGCAGCCATCGATCAGCAGGGCACCTTGCACGCCGAGCAATTCGACCGCGAGGCCGGTGAGCAGGGCTCCGAGGGAGAGTCCCCCGCGCATGGCGAGCATGTAGAGGCTCACCGCGGTGCCGAGCAGATGCGGCTGGACGGTCGACTGCAGCAGGGTGTTGGCCGAGGTGCCGCACATGGTCATCGCCACGCCCGCGAGCACCAGCAGCAGCGGCACCGACCAGAACCAGGGAGTCCAGGCGACCAGTATCAGCACCACGCCATAGGCGATGGCGGCTGCGGAGCTCAGCAGCCTGCGATCGATACGCGGATCGATGCCCAGGAGGACGGCCGCGCCGAGCAGGCCACCGGCGCCGAAGGCGGCGATGGCGAGCGAGAAGCGCGCCGGATCACCGTGGAACGCCTGCTTGACCAAGACCGGGACGAAGGTGATCAGGGGCGAGCACAGCAGCGAGGTCGCCAGCACGGTGCCCAGCGCACCGCGCAGATGGGGCTGGGCGAGGACCGCGCCGATGCCGACGAAGGCCGATGGGCGCCCGGCTGCGCCCGGCGCGGGCGCGGGCGGCCGCCAGCGCGGGAGGATCCATATGGCCACGCCGATGAAGGGCACATAGGAGAGGGCGCTGACCACGAAGCAGGACAGCGCGCCGACGCTGGACATCAGCACGCCGGCGATCGCCGGCCCGAGGATGCGCGAGAGGTTGAACTGGGTCGAGTTGAGCGCCAAGCCCTCGCCGATCCTCTCGCGTGCGACGATCGACGGAACGATGGACTGGAAGGAGGGCATCGAGAGCGCGTCGGTGAGGCCGACCACCATCGAGAGCGCGATGATCACCCAGGGGCTGATCTGCCCGGTAAAGATCAGCACGGCGATGGCGGTCGGGCAGAGCATCTGGATGCCCTGGAACAGGGCGATGACGCGACGGCGATCGGAGGTGTCGGCGAGGATGCCGCCGACGATGGTGAGCGCCCAGATCGGGGCGTTCATGGCGAAGGAGTCCAGCCCGATGAGGAACGGCGAGGCACCGAGGGTCAGCAGCAGCCACGGTTCGGCGACCTGCTGGGTCCAGGTGCCGAGGTTCGATAGCAGGCTGGCGAACCAGAAGGTGCCGAAGCGCCGGGTGGCTAATAAGCTCAGCGCTTCCCGCAGGTTCGTCAGCACGTCTGGCGATCGTGGGAGGCAGATGGCGGCGGCAATGCGCAGCTGGCGATCAGCGGCGCTTTCGCGCTCTGCGTGGGTGCAATCCCCGTCCTCACGCGTGCTGGCGGTGCAGGGTGCGGGCCTCGCGCCACAGGGCGTCCTCGAGCCGCTGGGCGGTGTGCACCAAAACCAGGCGCTCGCGGATGCTGCGCTGCGGAGCGGCGCTGAGCGCCTGGCGGATCAGCTGGGTATCGCGCAGGGTCCCGAGCGTGTGCGCGATCTGCCCATAGCGGCGTGCATGCCCGGCCATGCCGCGGATGCCAACAGCCTGCAGCAGCTGGGCCTGGTAATGCGCGTCCTTGGCACGCTTGCGCCATGCGTGAGCGCGTGCCGGCGATGCGACGGCGCAGGCGCGCTCAAAGGCGCGCTCGCAGCGCGCGCGGGCGCGGCGGAAGCCCTTCTTCAAGCCCGTGCGATCGGCATCCCCGATCAGGCCGAGGACCATCTCCTCCAACGAACCGGCCAATGGCAGGAGGCGCGCATAGCGCAGGGTCTCGTTGCGCGGGCTGGGCTCACCGCCACGCACCAGCCAGGCGAGGGCCGAGGCCAGGGTCTCAGGCGGCAGCCCGGGGTCGGCGTGTGCCGACAAGCCGGCGAGGGCATCGGCCCGTGCGGTGAGATCGCGCGCATTGGCGAGGGCGTGGGCGAGACGCCGCAGGGTGGCCAGGCCGGCGTCGATGAGGCGGGGGTCTGCCGACGGGCGGAACAGGCGCAGCGCCGCGCGCAGACGCTTGATCGCCACCCGGCCGCGGTGTATCCGCCTGGCATCACCTGGACCATTGCGGAAGGCGGCGGTGATGGTGCGGCACCAGGCGGCGATCTCCTCGGAGATGGCCGCCCGGAGCTGCCGTGATGTGGTGGGCATGGGTGGGCCTCAGGCTCGGTGCCTGGAAGCGCTGGCGTGGATGGTGGCCGTACAAGGATCGCCGCCACCGGCCACGACCGTGCAGGATCGTTCACACCTCGATGAGGTCAGCCGGTCTTGATCTTGCGCAGCTGCTCGGTCACGTCCTTCAATGAGGCCCTGACGAATGCCAGCTTGTCGGTGAGGTAGGACTTCTCGCCCTTGAGCAGGTCCTTCTTGTGCTGGAGGTGGAGGAATCGCGCCGCTTCGCTCTTCACGGACATGGGAAGTCTCCTGGCTGCCATGCTAGGGCACCGCCCCACCTGATCTAGCCGCAACTCGATGCAGGGTCGGCGGCGGGATCCCGCCAGCGCTGCGGCCCTGCCTATTCCATTGAGCGCTGTTGGCGCGATCATCGCCTGGCGCTGTCATCCACGACGGCCACCTCGCGAAGGATGGTAGGCGATGAGCAGGTACTTCGTGCTGGTGGATGGCCAGGAGCACGGCCCCTTCACCTTCGAGGACATCCAGGCAGAGGTGTCGGCGGGGCGCATCCCGGGGGATGCCTGCTGCCGTAGCGAGGATTCACAGGAGACCGCACGCGCCGACCAGCTGCATCCCGTCTCGCCGGCGCCGGCGCTGCCTGCCCCCGTCCCGCCGCTGGTGCGCATCGCCGGAGTGGCCAAGTCGTTCGGCGAGAAGACCGCCCTGCGCGACATCTCCTTCGCCGTCCCGCCGGGGCAGATCTGCGGCCTGCTCGGTCCCAACGGTGCGGGCAAGACCACCCTCTTCAGACTGCTGATGGGCATCCTCAAGGCGACCGCAGGGGAGATCCGCATCGATGGCCTGGACGCCTTCGAGCAGCGGGTCGAGGTCAAGCGCATCATCGGCTTCCTGCCGGATGAGCCGGTGTTCTATTCCTACCTCTCGGGGCAGGAGATCCTCGAGCTGAGCGCGGCCATGCATGGGCTCGATGTGCGCTCCACCATGGGGAGGATGCAGCCGCTGATCGCGCGGTTGCGGCTGTCCGAGGACATCGGCAACTTCGCCGAGGACTATTCGCGCGGGATGAAGAAGAAGCTCGGACTGCTGCTGGCGATGCTGCATGAGCCCAAGCTCCTGGTCCTCGATGAGCCGACCAATGGGCTCGATGTCGAGTCGACCCACCTGTTCTACGACCTCATCAGCGACGAGGCGCAGCGGGGCACCACCATCATCTTCTCCACCCATCTCATGGATCACGTCACGCGGCTGTGCTCGCATGCGGTGATCATCAACGAGGGCAGCGTCGTCGCCCAGGGCTCGCTCGAGGAGCTGCGCCGCGCACATGGGCAGGCGAGCTTGGAGGAGGTCTTCCTGGCGCTGACCGCGCGGCCGCCGCAATGACGCAGGCGCGTCGGTCGATGGCAGTCAGGCCGCCCTCCTGGCGCGTGGTGCTGGTGCTCCTGCGCATCGCCTGGAAGCGCGGGCTCAACCGCAGGAACCGCCAGGCGGAGCTGCTCCGGCAGCGCGCCGGGAAGAGGGCGAGGAACTGGGCCGGGGTGGGCTTCCTGCTCTCGATCATCGCCCTGGGCGCACTCAACATCGGTGCCGCGCTGATGCTCGACCGCGCGGTGGCCTCCGGCGAGCGGATCGAGGCTGAGGCCGGCGGCGTGGTGGTCGTCAGCGAGAGATTCCTGTCCTTCCTCGACGGCTGGGACAAGGCGCGCGAGCAGGGCAAGCAGCACCGTCTGGATGAGCTGACGAGGAGCGCCTCCTTCGAGGCGTGGATGATCACCCAGGATCGCGGCGGATCGCGGGAGGCGATCACCAAGAGGCTGACCGACGAGGCGAAGGCGCATGGATCACGCCGCTTCGCTTCACAGGACGCGGCCGCCCCCGGCCTGAGCGCCTTGCCATATGCCGGCGGCCTCACCGGCATCCTGGGGACGATCGTGATCGCCTGGTGGATCATGGTGCTGGCGTTCCAGGGCGAGGGCCTGGAGCTCGATCTGCAGCGGCGGCGGCATCCGATGTGGGAATGGCTGTTCTCGCATCCGGTCGCACCGGGAGCTATCTTCCTCGCCGAGATGCTCGCCCCCATCGCCGCGAACCCGATCTTCAGCACCGCGCCGCTCTTCGCCGGCTGCGTCTACGGGATGATCTATGGAGCGCAGGCGGGTGCCGTCGCCGCGCTGATCGTCGGCATCCCGGCGACCATCGCCATCGCCTGCCTGGGCAAGGCGCTCGAGATCGCCGTCATCCTGCGCTTCTCGCCCCGCACGCGCGGCGCGATGATCGGCCTGATGGGCTGGCTCGGCTACGCCTCGATGATGCTGATGTTCCTGAGCATGGTCTCGATGACGAAGGTGACCTCGGTGGTGGGCGACCTGCTGGAGCCGCTGAACGTGGTGCCATGGCCATGGCTGGCCCTCCTCCTGGGCGTGACTGCCGATGGCTCCCATTCATTCATCGCCGGTGTGCTGTGGAGTTGGACGCTGACGGCAATCGCCATAACCTGCGCCGTGTCATTCTGCGTCTGGGGCGCTCGACGGGGGATCAGCGGCGAGAGCGGACGCAGCGTGGCGGTGCCACCCCGGGCCCTGGCGGCGACCTCGCGATTTGGGCGCAATCCCCTATACCGCAAGGAGTTCTTGTGGTTCGTCAGGGACCGCAGCGCGATCGTCCAGGCGATCCTCATCCCGGTCACCATCGCCGGCTTCCAGCTGTTCAACTTCCGCGGCCTGCTGGTCGAGGCGCAGAATGCATGGAACTACCTCTGCGGTGCGGGCATCCTTTTCGGCACCTACTTCCTCTGGGTGCTGGGGCCCAAATCGCTCGCTTCCGAAGGCGCGGCGCTGTGGATCGCCCAGACCTGGCCGCTGGGGCTGGAGAACCTGCTCAAGGCCAAGGCATGGCTATGGTCGCTCATCTCCTCGGTGATCGTGGGGATGGTCCTGCTCTATGCGGCCTTCCTCTATCCCGTCAACATTCCCTCCATCATCCTGGTCGGGATCGGCTGGTTCTTCTTCGGCCAGAGCATGGCGAGCAAGACCGTGACGCTGGTGTCCGTGCCTTCATCATCAGGCGAACCGGGCAAGATCGCCAAGTCGCGCACCTGGGCGGCGAGCCTGGGCATGCTCACCTTCTCCATCGGCGTGCTCACCAGCCAGTGGCATGTTGCGATCATGGGCATCGTCTACAGCTATGTCACCGCGGCGGCGATGTGGGAGCATTTCCGCGCCCGCCTGCCCTACCTCTACGATCCCTGGTCGGAGCGCCTGCCCCCGCCGCCGACGATGATGCATGCGATGGTCGCCATCAGCATCCTGGTGGAGGGAGGCGCCATCATCAGCGCCGTCGCCTTGGCGATCATCGGCCGCGAATCCATTGCCGTCGCCCAGGCGGTGGCATACGGCATGTGCGCGGTGATGGTGTCGGCGGGAATGGTGCGCTTCCTCGCGCAGCGCGGCGTCGCCAATACGGCGATCTGGAATTGGCGCGCGGCGGCACCTGCCGGCGCTGGCCAGGCGGACACATCGGCCAAGGCGGTGGACACCCGCATCTCGCTCATGGCCGCGATCGCCATGGGAGCGTGCGCCGGGGTGGTGTTGGGAGGTCTGGCGCTCGGCTATCGCTCCGTGCTCGCCCTGCTGCCTTGGACCGCGGAGCTCATCCGCCATGCCCAGGAGGCAGCCAGGAACATCCCCGATCTGCAAGCATCCTACGCCGTGATGGCCATCGCCTTCGCGCCGTTGGCGGAGGAATACCTCTTCCGCGGGCTGCTGTTCCGCTCGATGGATCGCACCTGGGGCGATCGCCGCGCGGTGATCGGCAGCGCGGCCTTCTTCGCCGTGTACCATCCCCTGCTGTCGTGGCCGCCGGTGTTCCTCCTGGGGGTGGTCAACGCCGCGCTGTTCAAGCGCACTGGGCGGCTGCTGCCGGCGGTCATCCTGCATATGGTCTACAACACCGTGGTGGTGCTGGCCTAGCGCGAGTTTCTCCTTAGCCCACTCTCTTCGGCGCGACTCGGGCACTTAAGCCTCAATACGTGGCGCAGTTACGCGAATTGCTTGGGCCTGCCCTTCGTATACACAAATTTATATCTCCTGA